>ERZ826016.489-NODE-489-length-48609-cov-15.497323_pt1 | contig 48609 bp, 41 predicted proteins | sample MGYA00519872_ERZ826016 | MGnify/ENA primary metagenome ERZ826016 (study PRJEB31778, sample SAMEA3449218) | human gut metagenome | biome: human gut; feature: human-associated habitat; material: faeces | place: United Kingdom | collected 2010/2012 ... | reverse complement strand
AAGCCTGTAGCTAGCGTTCATCCTGAGCCAGGATCAAACTCTTCATTGTAAAAGTTTTGTTTAATCTGCTCGAAGGATATCGTAATTTACTTTTTAAAAAAGGTTGCTCTTACATATATTATATATAAGAGCGACGGTTCGTATAATTACCCAAGATAATGTTTCAATCTTGCTCTTGTACTACTTGTATCTTGTTTATGTAAATCTATTCAAAGAACTCTTCTTGTTCGTTTACTTTCGTTTTGAAAGCGGGTGCAAAGGTAAATACTTTATTTTTAACCACCAAATTATTTCGAAAGTTTTTTTTCTAAAATAATCTTAAAACCAAAAACCAATTTACCAGCGAAACGTTCTGCAAAGATAATGCTTTTTAAACCTAAACTCCAAATGTTTCGGAAAATTTATTTTCAAAAGAAAACCGATCAGAACCGACCGCGATCGCAACATGTCAAACTTTTAACGCCTCGTTTCTCTTACAAAGCGGGTGCAAAAGTACAAGACTTTAATATACAATCCAAATATTTATGCCTTTTATTTTATAAAAATATCCACTTTTTATACTAAGTGACTGATACACAAATGTGCTATAAAACATATTTCATGAAGAAAGACTAAAGAACAAAAACTCGCGTACATTATAATATATATAAAGAAAAAGACAATACCAGAAGGGAAACGGAAATGCACTTGTGGCGGTTAAGTTCATTTTCTGCATTCAGTCCTTCCGGAGATCGCTGAAACCATTTACAACAAGCGGATACAGATGAAAGCAAAGCCCCAAAAGTGCTTTCATCCTGCTTTCAGTCCTTTCATAAAACAGGATATTAAGTCAATTCACTGCTATTTTAAAACACCCATACGTTTTAACCGGAACGTGGGCACGTTTATAAAAAAGCAATAATCCGTTTTTTCAAACGGCAAGTTGTTTGTGGAAAACAACCTGTTGATTGCTCAAAAACATCAAGTCGTTTTTTATAAACGACAGGTCGTTTGCATTCAAATAACAAAGGAATTGGCCGGAATACAAAAAAAATGAAAGCACTGAAAGCAGAATGAAAGCAATTTTAAGAACCTGCTTTCATCTGTATCCGTTTGCCGTAAGGGAATTCTGAAATCCCCGGAAGCTATGAAAACACTTTTAAACAACTTTACTTGGACATGTCAAAACCATAAACTATCTTTGTTGGTCACAACAAACAACAACCATGTAATTATGAAAAAAATATACTTTATTCTATTCCTATTACTATCATTAGCCACATATAGTCAAGATAACGCAAAACATTACACCATCATTGTATCTTTAGATGGTTTCCGCTGGGATTATCCACAAATTTATGGCACACCCAATTTAGATAAAATGGCTTCTATTGGAGTAAAAGCTGAAAAAATGACTCCCTCCTACCCTGCTTCCACATTCCCCAACCACTATACACTTGCAACAGGATTAACACCCGACCATCATGGAATAGTAAATAACTCTTTTTGGATAAAAGAAAAAGACATCCGTTATGCAATGGGAGATTCTATTACTCAATATAACCCTCAATTTTACGGTGGAGAGCCTATATGGATTACTGCTCAGAAGCAAGGAGTAAAAGTTGGAGTCCTTTATTGGGTAGGTTCGGATATAGCTATAAAAAATACGTATCCTACATATTATAAAAAATACGGCAAAGCCCCTTTCCTAACTTTAGCTCAACGAGTAGATAGTGCCATAGCATGGTTTCAAAAGCCAGAAAATGAGCGCCCTCAATTAATTATGTTATATATGGAAGAACCAGACCATACAGGACATGGTTTTGGTCCTATCAGCAAAGAAACCAAGAATGCCGTCCATTATGTCGATAGTCTTGTAGGAGTTTTAATAAACAAAATAGAAAAACTACCGATTGCATCTCAAGTCAATATGATTGTAACTTCCGATCATGGTATGGCACAAATCAGCAATAAACATTGGATTAAAATTCAAGATCATTTAAAACCGTCTTGGTATATACATATAGAAGGAAGTAATCCAACTTCTATATTCTGCAAATCAAAATACAAAGACTCCATATTAAATGCTTTAAATAAAGTAAGCCATATAAAAGCATACAAAAAAGAAGAGATACCACAATATCTGCATTATGGAACAAATGAACGAATTGGAGATATTGTTGTTTGCCCGGATTGTGGTTGGCAATTTGCCGACATCCCTAAAAACGGCAATGGTGCACACGGATATGATCCCACACACCCTAATATGCAAGTCATTTTTCGTGCTTTCGGTCCTGATTTTAAAGAAAAGTATATATCAAAAGGTTTTGTTAATACTGATATTTATTCACTTTTAGCCCATCTTTTAAACATCAAACCGGCAAAAACAGATGGAAGTCTAAGTGGAGTAAAAGATTTATTAAAACAACATTAATTTAAAGATTACCGGCCTTTATTGAAACACAGTTCAAACCATACTTATTAATAATAAAAAATAAATTATAAAATAGTGTTAACCACAAGAATATGATTATATTTGCATTAGTTTTGTATAGTGTATGGCAAATACTAAGATAAAATAAATAAAAGTGACAATTATGAGAAAAAGAATTCTATTACTTGATGATAAAGAATCAATAGCAAAAGTTATTTCTATTTATCTATCATCCGAATATGATTTTGTATATTTTGATAATGCACTAAAAGGCATCAAATGGTTATTGGAGGGCAATATACCCGATCTTATCATTTCTGATATAAGAATGCCCGAAATGAGAGGAGATGAATTTTTAGAGTATATTAAAAGCAACGAGCTATTTAAACGTATACCTGTTATTATGCTATCAAGTGAAGAAAGCACATCGGAGCGAATCAGGTTATTAGAAATAGGAGCCGCAGATTATATCTTGAAACCATTCAATCCATTAGAGCTAAAAGTCAGAGTCAAGAAAATCATCAACTAAATGAATCACAATTTCATTTATATAGGTCCTAAGGGAAAAGCAAGAGATCATTTTGCAAACATATTGAACAATGATCTTGTTATTGTCGAGAATTACAAAGAAGTAATACATCTTCGGCATGAAGATAAACAGAATTCCAATATTCTATTTTATGAAAAAGAGACATTAAAGAAAGACGAAAAGTGTATTTCTTCTCTACGCAAAGCTTTACCTAATAAATATATAATTTTAGTAACCTCACCACTTTCACAAAGTGAAAGCAAAACTTATTTAAAGTTCGGGATAAATGATACAGTTTCACCAGAGGTTGAACAAGAAAGACTTATAAAAGGCCTTGATTTTATCATAAAAAGTAAAGAAATATTCTTTAATAAACAAACAAGCAACAAGGAATTAAAAAGCTTCCATTTACCTTTATGGAAAAGAATATTTGATATCACCTTTTCAGGAATGGCATTATTATTTCTTTCTCCAATCCTTTTGGCCGTAGCAATAGCTATACGAATGGAAAGCAAAGGTTCTATTGTTTATAAAGCCAAACGAGTAGGCAGTAACTATCATGTTTTTGATTTTCTCAAATTCCGTTCAATGTACGTTGGAGCCGACAAACATTTAAAAAAGCTAGATGGATTAAACCAATATAAATCGGAAACAAACAATGTCCAACAAGATACCGTTAAACCATTGTTTAATGAAGATATAAAAATAGACGATAATATGATAATCGGAGACAATTTACTTGTGGGAGATGACTTTGCGATTCCTGAAGAAGATTACATTAGTAAGAAAAATAACGATCAGAAAAATGCATTCGTCAAAATAGAAAAAGATCCTCGAATTACTAAAGTTGGACATTTCATAAGAAAATACAGCATTGACGAATTACCACAATTAATAAATATATTAAAAGGAGATATGTCGATTGTTGGCAACCGTCCTCTCCCACTCTATGAAGCTGAACTTTTAACAAGTGACGAATATATTGACCGTTTCATGGCTCCTGCCGGACTTACCGGTCTTTGGCAAGTTGAGAAACGAGGAAGTGCAGGAAAATTATCAGCCGAGGAACGTAAACAATTAGATATTAAATATGCACAAACATTTTCCTTTAAGTTAGATATAAAAATTATTATTAAAACCCTGACTGCATTTATTCAAAAAGAAGATGTTTAAATTGGTACAAATGAAAATGATGAAGAAAATATTAGGAGTATTTCTTATGACTTTTTTAATTGTTGTCCATCCTATTTCGCTTAAAGCTCAAGAACAACAACAAGAAAAAGACATAACAACTATGAGTTCAGACGATTATATTAACCTGAAACTCCCACCATTAAGCATATTATATGAAAATGCCAAAAATACTCCATCTATTGAGTTTTTAGCCAAGCAAAAACAATTACAAGAAAAGCTATTGAGCAAAGAGAAAAGAGGATGGTTACAGTTCTTTTCGGCAAAAGCAGGATATGCTTACGGCAAGACGGATAATTATGGTTCTTTATCCGATCCGAGCACTCCTATATTTTATCAATATACAGGAGTGGCCCAGCATTATTATAATGCAGGAGCAAATATTAACATACCTTTTGAGAGCTTGTTTGATTTGGGAGGAAAAATTAAAAGACAAAAGATAGCTGTAGAATCTGCTGAATTACAGAAACAAGAAGCTTTTAACCAGTTAAAGATACAAATTTCACAATTGTATGTTGAAATACTATCAAGCATATCAACATTAAAACTCTCAGCAGAGGCTGTTGCCCTTACGCAAGGTGAATATCAATTGGCTGAGAATAGTTTCCGAAATGGTTCAGTCGAAGCTTATACTCTTTCTGAAATCAAGAAAAGACAAGTAGAAGCAAACACCCAATATGAAGAAATTCGTACAAAACTAAATATAGCTATTTTCCAACTGGAAATTTTAGCTAATACTCCTATTATTTCAAAATGATTATATATGGAATACTTACAATATATCTTAAAATTCTTTTATAGAATCCGATGGTGGTTGTTAACTCTCCCTATCATCGTAGCCATGGTTACATACTATTTTGCAAGTAAACGAGCATTAGAATATGATGTTAAAACTACCGTATATACAGGTCTGATTACCGGATATAATATAGAATCCGGTAACACAGTAACAATAGACCAGTCAAATAATAATATGGCTAATCTATTAAATATTATCACTTCAGAAAGAACTCTAAAATTAGTATCTATCCGTCTTTATGCAGAATGTATGATACATGGTAATCCTAATGAAGATAATAATTACATTACAGCTAAATCTTACAGAGAACTATTAGATATTACTCCGAAAGAGGTACAAGCTTTGATTGATAAAAAGAGCGAAGAAAAAACAATAAAAAATCTTCTTGATTATGAACGTCCAAATAGTAAAAACTTTATTTATGGACTACTAAATTACTTCCATCCATATTTCAGCATAACATCATTAACTGAAAAAATAAAAGTGGAAAGAATGGGAGCCAGTGACATTATAGAAATCAGATATTCAGCTAATGATCCGGGGATTGCTTATAATACTTTGGTTATTTTGAACAAAGAGTTTATTGAGCAGTACCAAGAATTACGGTTTGGAGAAACAAGGGATGTTATCAAGTTCTTTGAAGCAGAGCTACTGAAATTAGGAAAACAGTTAAAACATGCAGAAGATTCTCTAACCAACTACAATATCGAAAAAAGAATTATCAACTACCCGGAACAAACGAAGCAAGTCACTATACTCGATGCTGGCTATCAAATAAAAATGCAACAACTACTTTTAGATTATACCAGCACTAAAAGCTTGGCAGATTTCTTTGAAACAAAATTAGGAGACCAAGCCCAAAGACTACGTTCAAATAGTTCTTTTATATCCCAACTCAATAAAATATCCTCATTAAATTCACAACTTGCCAATGCGGAAATTTATAATACAGAAAATACAGAGCAAGTTAGCAAACAGATAAAAGAGTATAAACAACAACTACAGAATGCAGAAAAAGAGTTTACCTCCATAAGTGAAGATCTGACATCGCACCAAAACAGTACTTCAAATATATCTTCAAAAGACTTGATAGCCCAATGGCTTGAGCAAATTGTTTTAGCGGAAAAAACTAAAGCTGAAATGGATGCAATGAAAGTAGAAAGGAATAAATTAAATAAAGACTTTGTATATTATTCTCCTGTTGGTTCTACTTTAAAACGTCAAGAAAGAAATATTGGTTTTATCGAATCAACCTATATGTCTATGTTAAGTAGTTTAAATGCAGCCCGATTACGTCAAAAAAATCTGCAAATGACTTCTGCCACATTGAGAATTATGACTCCACCAATGTTTCCTTTGAGTGCTCAGCCTAGTAAAGCAAGAACAATAGCTTTAAGTGCATTTTTAATCACTATCATTTTTATTACCGGATATTTTCTTTTTGTAGAAATATTTGATAGGACTTTACGCAACAAATTACGCGCAGAAAGAATTACAGGAGGAGTAATTTTAGGAGCATTCCCCGGTGAAAGTATATTACGTTACAGACGTTACAATAAGGCCATTAATTTAATTGCAACCAAGTATTTAAGTAATGCCATACTACCATATTGCCAAAACAGCACACAAAACATTATTAATTTACTCAGTACAGAGCCGAAAGCCGGGAAAAGTCATATCGCAGACCAACTTGTAGAATATTGGACTTCATTAGGTATTAAAGTCAGAAAAGTAACATATGATATTGATTTTCAAGCAGACAGCAAGCAATATTTATTGGCGAAGAATATAGATGAATTATGTAGTGGATTAGCACAAGAAGATATTTTAATTATCGAATATCCATCATTAAAAGAATATTCAATATCACCTTCTTTGTTGAAAGAAGCAACTGTAAACCTATTAATAGCCAAAGCAGGTAAAGTATGGAAAAATACAGATCAAATGATCTATGACCAAATAATAAAAATTACAGAAAAAGAAACTCCCGTCTTTATTTATTTAAATAATGCGAGCAGGGATGCGGTTGAAGATTTCACAGGTCAACTACCTCCATATACTAAATTGAAAAATATGTTATATCGTTTTTCCCAATTTGGATTTACCTCTGAATAAATAACATATAATAATGATGAATATTGAGGCGATAAAAAGAGCTATTTACTCCAAAGGGCTTATTTACACAGGACTGCTCATTGGCTGTTTTGTCTGTTATGCAATTATAATGAATAATGGGTATAAAGCAGGGGCTGTAGTCGGATGTATGCCTTTTTTCTTAATATGCTTTTATTATCTATTCAAACGACCATATATTACATTTGCCCTCCTATTCGTTATAAATTATTTTATCATGGGAATAAATAGATATATTTATTTCCCTGTTTGGATGGTTATGGATAGCCTATTTGCATTTATCTTTGCTTCTATCATCTTTAAAATAAGCTATACTCCCTTTTCTTGGAAACAAGTGGGAAATGGAATGTTTTGGAGCAGTCTTATCTGGTTTTTCTATTGTTTATTCGAATTAACAAATATTCACGGAACAACTCCGGTTGATTGGTTTCAGGGTGTAAGAGGAATGGCTATATATCCACTATTGACTGTAATTTTTGTGTCTTTATTATTAAACCGGTATAAAAACATACAATGGTTTCTCATAGTTTGGGCTCTATTTACCATATTAGCCGGAGCAAAAGGTTATTGGCAAAAAAATCACGGGTTTGATAGCACTGAATTAGCATGGCTTTTCTCAGGAGGAGGAAGAACTCATTTAATCATCTCAGGAATCCGCTTTTTCTCATTCTTTACTGATGCCGGTAATTATGGATCATCTATGGGATTTTCAATGGTTACATTCTTCATATCTGCACTTTTCATAAAAAACAAATGGCTAAGAATCTATTTTATTATCGCAGGATTGGCAGGAGGATATGGAATGTTAATCTCCGGCACACGAGGTGCGTTAGCTGTTCCATTTGCAGGCTTCTTCTTATTCATTTTTTTATCTAAAAAAATGAAACTCATTTTAGGAGGAATTATTATCATCACATTATCTACTTTTATTTTAGTATTTACAGACATAGGAAACAGTAATTCAATGATACGCAGAATGCGTACTGCTTTTGATACAAACGATCCTTCTTTGCAAGTCAGGTTAAACAATCAAGCTAAGATGAAAAGAGTTATGAAAAATTTGCCATTAGGAATTGGAATTGGAGCTGGTTTTGACTCGGCCATTACCCCTCAAAATAAAATAATAGTATTTACTCCTACTGATTCATGGCTTGTTAGAATATGGACAAGAACCGGAGTTATAGGACTTATCATTTATTTATTAATATGGGGATACATCATTTTATATGGCAGTTATATAATTTTATTTAAGATAAAGAATAACGAACTTCGTGGACTGCTTATAGGAATGCTATGCGGAACATTCGGTATGATGTGTTCTGCATGGGGAAATGAGATATATACTCAATATCCAAATTGCATCTTAATATATACTTGTCAAACATTAGTTTTTTTAGGACCTTACTTCGATAAACAAATTTCTAAAAAAGAAAATTATAATAAACTTGAACTAACTAATGATCTCAAGACAGCCTGACATATCTATCATAACTATAAATTTCAACGGTTTTAAAGATACTTGTGAACTGATTGAATCTTTAGAAACAAATATAAAAAGTGTTTCCTATGAAATAATTGTGGTTGATAATGCTTCCCTGAAAAACGAATATATTTTATTAAAAGAAAAATATCCTAATATTACCGTCATACACAGTGAAAGTAATAAAGGCTTTTCCGGAGGAAATAACTTAGGAATTCGGCAAGCAAACGGAAGATATATCCTATTATTAAACAATGATACATTTATAAAAGAAGACACATTACAATATTTGATAGAAACTTTAGATACTAAAAAAGATGCAGGAGGAATATCACCTAAAATAAAATTTGCATCTTCCTCGCATCCTATACAATTTGCAGGATATACTCCCCTATCTTCCATAACTCTTCGTAATAATCTAATAGGGATTAATGAAGAAGACACTGGACAATACCAAAGAATCACTCAAACTCCCTATACACATGGAGCTGCCATGATGATAAAAAAAGAAGTGATAGAAAAAGTTGGTTTAATGCCCGAAATTTATTTTCTTTACTATGAAGAGTTAGATTGGTGTACACAAATGACGAACAAAAGTTATACTCTTTGGTACGATCCCCGCTGTACAGTTTATCACAAGGAAAGTCAAAGCACGGGGCAAGACAGCTATTTAAAAATTTATTACTTAACAAGAAACCGTTTATTATATACTTGGAGAAACAGAAAAGGACTGATAAAATGGATGGCACTTGTTTATCAAATAACAGTAGCATCAACTAAAAACTGTTTAATCTATTTAGCGAAAAAAAGAATTGATTTAGTCAAAGCAACCATTAAAGGCAATATAGCATTCATCACACTAAAACACAAACGAAATGGATTGGATTCTAATAGTTAATTATATAGATACATTTTTCTTTATTATTGCAGCTTTTACAGTATTATACTTATTTATATTCGCTTCGGCTGCGATGATAAGCAGAGGGGATAAATATCCCGAGGTAAAAAAGAAACATAGGTTTGCCGTTATTTTTCCTGCCTATGCAGAAGATGCAGTTATCGTTTCTTCCGTCAAATCATTTATGGAGCAAAATTATCCTAAAGAGAATTATGATATAGTCGTTGTATCGGATCACATGAGTGACAACACAAACGAAGAATTAAGCAGACTACCAATCATACTGTTAAAAGCTAATTATAAAAACAGCTCTAAAGCTAAAGCTTTGAGTTTTGCCATTGATAATCTGGATAGTTCTAAATATGATATTGTTGTAATTATGGATGCTGATAATATTGCAGCCCCGGATTTCTTAAATCATATAAACAAAACATATGCAGCCGGCTCTAATGCAATCCAAGCCCATAGAATAGCTAAAAACTTGAATACCGATACAGCGGTATTGGATGCTATAAGTGAAGAAATAAATAATTCTATTTTCCGTGCAGGCCACGTACGCCTTGGCTTTTCATCAGCACTCATTGGTTCGGGAATGGCCTTTGATTATAAATGGTTTCAAGAAAATGTGAAATATACCAATTCATCCGGAGAAGACAAAGAATTAGAAGCTATGTTATTAAAACAACATATATATATCGAGTATTTGGATAAAGTATTCGTTTACGATGAAAAGACTCAAAAAAATGAAGCCTTCAACCAACAACGACGTAGGTGGATGGCAGCTCAATTTCATTCCTTAATCCACTCTTTTCCCGATTTCTTTGGAGCTATTTTTCAACGTAATTTTGATTACGCCGATAAAATATTGCAATGGATGATGTTACCGCGAATAATTTTGATTGCACTCATCCTATTTTTCGGATGCACTCTTGCATTCATAAATTGGGAATTATGTATAAAATGGTGGATATTATTATTCGGTGTAGCACTAACCTTTTGTATTGCCATTCCTAATTACTTAGTGGACATTCGATTTACAAAAGCAATAAAAAGTATACCTTTCTTGGCGTTAAGTATGATTTTTAATTTGTTCCGTTTACGAGGAATGAGTCAAAAATTTAATCATACTCAACATGGCAAACATGCATAATAAATAATAACATGAAAATAGCTATTGAAGCACAACGCATATTCAGATCCAACAAACACGGGATGGATTTTGTAGCATTAGAAACCATCAAAGAACTGCAAAAAACAGACCTGCAAAATGAATATTTTATTTTGGTTAGTCCAGGAGAAGACAAATGCCTGGAAGAATCTCCCAACCTCCACATAGTGGAAATAAATACTCCCTCCTATCCTTTATGGGAACAAATAGGTTTGCCATTAGCCATTAAAAGAATAAAACCGGATATCCTCCATTGCACAAGTAACACAGCCCCTATATGGTGTAACGTGCCATTAATATTAACTTTACACGATATTATCTTTCTAGAGAAAAAGAGAGGAGGCAATAAATCTATCTATCAGAATATGGGTTGGTATTATCGTCGATTTGTAGTTCCAAGAATACTTCCCAAATGCAAAGTTGTAATCACTGTTTCCAATTTTGAATGTAACCATATTCACGAAAGTTTAAAACTTGACAGTAGTAAATTGATTGCTGTATATAACGGATTTAGTAATCATTTCAAACATATTGTGGATTATAAAGAAGTTACTAAAAAATATATAGACCAAGATAACTATTTATTCTTTTTAGGTAACACAGATCCCAAAAAAAACACAGCACGCGTATTAAAAGCATATAGTATATACATACAAAAATCAGCATCTCCCATGCCTTTATTGATTGCCGATTTAAAAGAAGAAGTTATAGACTATTATTTGAAAGAAGAAAATATCTCCCACATCAAACCGATGCTTTATTTTCCGGGATACATTTCAAATGCAGACTTGCCGGCAATATACAGTGGAGCCAATGCTTTTATCTATACATCACTTCGTGAAAGTTTTGGAATTCCCATATTGGAAGCAATGGCATGCGGCACTCCTGTTATTACATCCAATACTTCTGCCATGCCCGAAATTGCAGGAGAAAAAGCAATCTTAATAAATCCGACCGATGCTAATGAAATTTCCAATAAATTACTGCAATTGGAGAATGACAAAGATTTCTATGATTCGCAAGTACAATATGGATACGAAAGAATAAAACTATTCTCATGGAATCTGACTGCAAAAAACTTACTAAACATTTATCAGAAGATAGGAAACAAAAAAAATGGTTAATCTTTTACTAACTATAATAGAATGGATATTTTTTATTTTCACGGCTTTCTCTGTTCTTTATATATCCATTTTTACATTAGCAAGTCGGAAAACAATAAAAAAAATTAGTTCTTCCGATGCTCATTTATACCGTTATGCTGTATTATTTCCTGCCTATAAAGAAGATACTGTAATAGAATCTTCCGTTCGTTCATTCCTAAAGCAAGATTATCCGGCAGATAAATTCGATGTCATAGTTATATCGGACAAGATGCAGGACAGTACTAATGAAAAACTGGAACAACTCCCTATCAAACTCTTAAAAGTGAACTTTGAGAATAGTTCTAAAGCTAAAGCTTTGCAATTAGCCATTCGGGAAACAGAAGCCAATAACTACGATGCAATTGTTATTTTAGATGCAGACAATACTACCGAAAACGATTTCCTGTTAAAAATAAATCAATCATATGTTCAGGGAAACAAAGCTATTCAAACTCATAGAAAAGCTAAAAACCTCAATACGGAAACTGCTATATTAGATGCGGTAAGTGAAGAAATAAACAATACGATTTTCCGTGCCGGACATGTACGTTTAGGACTTTCTTCCGCCTTAATCGGTTCTGGAATGGTCTTTGAATATAAATGGTTTAAAGATAACATTCAAAAAGTATTCACTGCCGGAGAAGACAAAGAAATAGAAGGACTGTTACTTCAACAACACATACACATTGAATACCTCGACGATGTTTATGTATATGATGAAAAAATACAAAAAACAAATGCATTCAAACATCAGCGCCGCAGATGGCTTGCCGCTCAATATTGTTCTTTTGCAGAAATGTGGAAAGAACTGCCTCATGCCATAAAAGAGAAGAATATTGATTATTGTGACAAAGTGTTGCAATTATCTATGTTACCCAGAGCTATCAATATTATTATAATTCTCTTTTTCGCATTTTTACTCACTATTATTAAATGGCAAATAGCAATCAAATGGTGGGCTTTGTTCTTACTATTTTCTTTTATATTATATTTGGCAATTCCCGATTACTTATTAAACAAAAAACTATATTTATCTATCCGGAAAGTTCCGGTTTTGGCAATTATCATGATAGGTAACCTATTTAAACTAAAAGGAATAAACAAAAACTTTCTTCACACAAATCATGGCGAGCACAATGGATAAGAATAAATTAAAGATAAGAATCAAACAAAATCCGATCTTAAAAAGATTGGTTTTAAACTTCATCATGCATCCGGTAAAGACACGACCGCAATGGTGGATACGCCTATTCCAGCCTTTTTACCTAAAACGGGGAAAAGGTTCTGTGATATATAGAAGTGTGAGAAAAGATTTGCCCCCTTTTAATAAGTTCCGGTTAGGTAAATATTCGATTATTGAAGATTATTCATGTTTAAACAATGCAGTTGGTAACATTATTATAGGTGATTATTGCCGTATAGGACTAAGTAACACAGTTATAGGCCCTATAACAATAGGAAATCGAGTTAATATATCTCAAAATGTAGTACTTATAGGATTAGATCACAGTTATCAAGATATAACCAAAGGAATTATAGAACAAGGTGTAACCACCTCACCTATTATTATAGGAGATGATACTATTATCGGTGCCAACACTGTTATTCTGCCCGGAGTGACTATTGGGAAACATTGTTTTATCGGAGCCGGTTGCGTAGTCACCAAAGATATTCCTGACTATTGTGTTACAGTTGGGAATCCTGCAAAAATTATTAAGCAATATAATATTGAAAATAATCAATGGGAGCGTGTATGAAAATAGCAGTAATAACTTCTGGTATACTACCTGTCCCCGCTGTACAAGGAGGAGCAGTAGAAAATTTAGTTGATTTCTACCTTGAATACAACAAAATTCACAAGTTGCATGACATAACAATATATAGTATTTATGATAAAAAAGTAAATGAATTTATATCTGCACATTCTAATAATCATTATAAATATGTAAATACAAATTCATTAATTGCTAAAATAAGACGAAAAATATTTCAGTATATTCATAAAAATGGATACTATAATAATTATATAGAATATTTCTTCTATCAAGTCATGCAAGATATAAAAAAACAAAGTTTTGATTTAATTATATCAGAAAATCGTCCGGGATACGTTATTAAATTGTCCCAAGTAACAAGAGCTAAGATTATTTTACATTTACATAATGATTTATTAAATAGAAAAACAGAAGAAGCACATAAAATATTCAATAAATGTTCTCTTATTATCGCTGTATCTAATTATATTAAACATAGAGTAGAAAGCATTGATGTAACATCCAAAATAGATGTCGTACACAATGGTATTGATGTAGAAAATTTTCAAAAAAGAATTCCTGCCAATAGAAAACAATTCGGATTCACTACTGACGATTTTATAGTAGTTTTTTCCGGAAGAATCATAAAAGAAAAAGGAATTAAAGAACTGCTGGAAGCTTTTATATTATTAAGAAAATATCCACAAATTAAATTATTGATAATAGGAGGAAGTTTTTTTGGTAATGATCTGCAAGAGAATGAATTTATGAAAGAAATTCACCAAATAGCCCTTCCTTTAAAACAACGCATCATCTTTACAGGATTTAAATCATATTCTGAAATTCCAAGATTGCTTAGTATGTCGGACATTGCTATTATTCCTTCTATATGGGAAGAGCCTTTTGGCTTAACAGTAGTTGAAGCCATGGCTGTTGGACTACCTTTAATCGTTACTAATTCAGGAGGTATATCTGAAGTTGTCAATCCCGAATGTGCTATTATATTGGATAACGATGAACACTTAGTTGACCAAATAGCTCAAAACATACTTATGTTATACAGAGACAAAAATAAACGAAACATAATGTCTCTACAGGGGAAGCAGCATTCCAATCTATTTCATAAAGAAAAATATGCAATAGATTTTTTTTCCAAAATAGCACAAATTTTATAATAACTACCAGTCTGCAATTTCTGTTCCATTAGCAAAATGAAAGAAATCAACTATAACAGAAAAGCTCTCCTCCGTAAATATTTGATCGGCAGTTTCAAGAAAACATAATGGTTTTTCTCCATAAAATGATGCCCACCGGGAAAATGTGCTGAAAGGACCTATAATTCTATCACATAAAGATAAAGAGTATAAATCCAAAATAGCAGAAGTCTCTCCCTTTCTATAATAAAAGCACTGACAACCTTCAAACTGGCTATCTGAAAGAATTTCATTAGAACTAATGAAAAAAACAACTTTTTTATCACTATAGAGATGTTGTAATCTCAACATAAATTCATGATACTGAGATATACTATAATAAAACAAACCGTTATTCCATGTTTTATAATCTCCTCGTCTAATATGAACCCCTATTATTATATCAGCATTTGTTCTTATTTTAGAAAATAATTCATTAGCTTTTAGGACAATCGATTCTTTTGGAGTAAATATTTTAATAATTTCTGATTTTGCTTGTGGTATATATTGTACATTCCTTCTAGTATACCATCCTTTAAAGAAACCAAAGAAAAAATATATTTTATCCAATTTTGTATTATGAGTAGCTTTCCATGTCAACCCTTTAAAATTATTCCAACCATTTCCCCTTTCTAAATACCATTTATGATAAAAAGGGAAATAGATAAATGGACAATTCCTAAAATTTGGGAAATCTTCAATTGTATAATCACAAAAAAGGATCATCATCCGTTTTTGCTTTACTACACATTCAGCAATTGTAGCCACATACGACCAAAGCCGATTACATGTTTGACCAGGAGCATCACAAATTATTTTCATTCTATTTATTTGTTTTTTTCAATATCAAGTGACATTTTACCAATAATTTTATATAAAATACTACCATTTTATTTAGTAAATAAGTTTTTGATAAATATGGTAAATAACCTAATATAGGAGTCCTTATTTGTGAAAACATCTCATAATCAACATATATTTGAGAGGGAAGCAAGGATTTCAATATCTGTTTCTTCTCTCTCTCTGCCAAATCTCTCTGAACAAAACTAATTCCGGTCATATCATACTCTACCAATAATATATCCACATATCTGAAAGAACATTCATCAAAGACTATGCATTCAACCGCCAATTTCCAATCTGCCATGATTTTCAGCGTTTCATCATATAACCTTTTTTCAAATATATGTCTTTTAAAGAATGTAGCTTGATGATTAATACCATATATACATAAATCATACAAGGACATATTAGATTTATATTTCAGAATATTATTTGTACCGGCCTGATGAATATTCCCCATGATTAAATCATCTGTAAAACAAGATACTGACGCGAGTGCTTCCATTGTATAAAAGCAATCCCCCGAATTCATGAAATTCAAATATTCCCCGGTAGCTTTAAGAATACCTTTATTCATGGCATTATAAATTCCTTTGTCAGGTTCGGACACCCAATAATCTATCCTCTCGGCATACTCCCGGATAACCTCTGCGCTTCCGTCGGTAGAACCACCGTCAATCACAATATACTCAAAATCAGTATAAGTTTGATTCACAACGCTTTCTATTGTTTTCCGCAGTCCGGCACAGTTATTATAATTAATAGTAATAATCGAAAACTTCTTCATAGGTGCATTATTTAATAAAACGATTAACAACCGGCACTCTTTTCAAGACATCCTTTGTACCCAAAGCCATAACATATAGCAAAATAAAGTAAATAACAACGAACGGAAGAACGGTACACACGGCAAACAACAGTAACTGCAACAATCCTTCCGAAGGATGAACCGGCATAACAGGTATAACAACGCTCATCGCAATGAAAGCGATTGCAAATGCCAGATAATACCTCACCACTCCTTTCCAATAATTCTTTACCGGAACTTTTAAACCTTGTGTAAACAGATAATAAGGTTTCCACCATAGCACAATCAGCAATAAACTAACTATTTTTCCCATTAAAATTCCTATAATCCCCCAATGGATGGCAATAGAAATTGTAACAGTCAAATTTATTATTCCTTCTACCCACGCCGACCATGTATCGGCATACAGACCGTGGGAATGATTAAATATATCTACCACTCCGCGAGTTTGCATAATAAACAGATTGACCATTAACAATATCAAAATGGAATTACTCAGCAGATATTCGGAACCAAGCCACCAAACGATGAAAGGATTTATAAGATAATACAATGAAAAGACCATCAGTCCTCCGATGAAATAACGAACAGCCATCAATTCCCAGAATACTTTCATCATGTTACTCTTATTACCTTCGGCAACCAAATTACCGACACCGGCACTGACTCCGTCCAAAGCTGTGTTAACCAAAACAGCCAATTTATTTATAATCATTGTATAGTTACCATAGAAAGCAACCATCTTCAACGAAACAAAAGCGAAAATCATAATTTCATCACTCTTATTAAGCAAGAAATCTTTTATCTTGTGCACAAATATCTGTTTCGTATTGGTAATAATCTCGGGATATTGTTTCATCAGTGCTTTGCCGTTCTTTATATTAGTCTTCAACCAAGGATATTCCTTGTTTATCTTCCAATTAAGAATGATGCAACAAATAACACTGAACAAAAACTCGACAGACACCCAAACATAAAGGTTTTTATAATAATATGCCAAAATAATCTGGACTATTGTTTTTATAATGCCTGCCGTTTGGAAATAAGCCGTCACCACATAATTCTTTTGGTCTGCGGACAACAATATCTGTCGGTAATTAATAAAATAACCGATTAGAGAAGAAGCCAAATAAGTGAGGAAAGTAAAGTAAATAATTCCCAGATTAAAATCCGTGTGACGGAATATCAACGGGAAAAACAATCCCACAATCAGCCCACCCATACCAATGAACAGCCCAATCTTCCGATACATATATCCAAACACACTCATCACCTCCACGATGCGTCCCTTGTTCTCCTCCTGCAAAGGTTTATACAAAAAGAAACTGATGCAGGCACCTACCCCCAACTCCGCCAGATTCAGGAAGCCGAGGATATTCTGAAGTGTTCCGCTCAAACCTATAAAACTGGCTCCAAGCGTATCCAAAAATATCTTACGCGAAAAGAAAGAAAGTACCAATGTGAGGAAATAAAAGATTAACCCGACTTTGGCATTTAAAAGGCTTTTATGTAAACGCGAATGTGCTGTCATGCTTTTTTGCTAAATGCAACAAAATTAATAATTATATCTTAACCGGGCTTCATAACCACTGAAAACTTCTTTTCAAAACATCTCTTCCGCTCTTTCTTTCACCTTTCATACCAAGGCAAAGCACTGATAAGCAATGCCTCCATGTGAAACATGCGCCTTCACCATGGCGCATTATCAATCAAGTCATTGTCCTTTTGTGGAAGGTGAGATGTAGTTCTTAAATAATAATATAAGCATGTTTTTAGCGTGGATGTATTTTAAATAATTGTGTCTCATTGCAACCAGAATAATTTTCAGCCTGTCTTTTAAAGGCAAGCTAAAAGCTGTTTGGAAAACAGGGTTCAAAGTATAAGACACATATTTATCTACCACCCTGCGAACCAATATATCTTTTGTTTGTGCATATCCGAGCAGTTGGGTAATTACAGTAAAGTAGCAATCTACATTGCGATAAGAATATTTGGTCGTCATGGTGGAACTGCTTCGGACACGGTGTTTCGCAAAACTCCGTTTGATACATCCTACCCGCATTGCCTTTAAATATAAAATTACGGTAAACAATTCATCTTCATGAATAATGCCCGGATAGAACTTCAGCCGGATATTGTTCATGAACGAGGAACGGATGAGTAACAGCCAAGGCACGGCACGATGAGTTGAAGTATCCAGCATACGGTTGAAAAGGGATATTCCTACGTATATCTCTTTTTCATCAAAATCATTTGTTCGATGATAATCCCAACTTAATGCCGGTCTGTTTCCTTCATACAATATATCTCCGTCAAAAAAAACAAAGTCCGCCTCCTGTTCACAGCATTTGTTAAAACAAACCTCCAAAGCATCTGCTACCAAAAGGTCGTCACTATCCATGAAATAGAAAAACTCACCACGCGCCATTTCCATACCCACATTTCTCGCCACAGATTGGCCCTGATTCTTTTGGGAATATACCTGTATTCTCACATCCTCCTTTGCTATTTTGTTTATGATATCCAAACTATTATCCGTAGAACCATCATTAACTACAATGATTTCCAACTCTTTTAAAGTTTGGTTCATAATGCAACGCAGAGAGTCCTCAATATATACCTCTGTATTATATACGGGAATAATAACTGAAACTTTGGGATTAATCATTTTTTCTCTGACTTATTTAAAAGCAAAAATAGTAAAAAGAAAAAGATAAATAAGAATTCGGTTTATAATTCATGCAATTATAGATAAAATAATATACAAGTTTGTACTTATACAATATTTTGTACAATTTTGTTTGACTTTTAATCTAATAAGCAAAATGAGATACAAAGAATAGATTTCGTTCATATTACATGATAAATTACTCTCTATTACTTGTGTATTGATAATCTGTGGTGTATATTTGTACATACAAAAAGGAAACATGTATGAAAATAGCTTATATATATTCCTCTTTAACCACTATTGGTGGTGCAGACAGGGTAATCATTGAAAAAGCGAACTATTTTGCTGAAAAATGTGGTTATGAAGTCTACATGATTACAGATTCACAATTAGGTTTACCTACGGCATTTCCACTGTCTCCCAAAGTGAAACATATTGATTTGGAGATGAACTTCTTTGAACAATATCATCATTCCTTTTTTATGCGGGGATATATTTACTTCAAATTGATGCGCATTTATAAAAGGAAACTCAATGAGTTGTTAAATTCATTGCAACTTGACTTTACAATCACTACTCTAGGAAAAGATGCCGACTTTCTTACTACTTTAAAAGATGGTAGCAAGAAAATTGCAGAATCACATATATCTAAAGAATACATACGTAATTTACATCTATTGAAACAACGTGGTTTACCCTATCGGATAGTAGCTTCTATATGGACTAAACGAATGGAAAAGGCTATTAAGAAAATGGATGCTTTTGTGGTTCTTACAGATAATGATGCCAAGAAATGGAATGATATAAAAAAAGCAATTGTAATTCCTAATTCACTTCCTTTTTATCCGGAAGAAAGAAGTAAATGTAATAATAAACAGGTTATATCTGTAGGACGATCATATCCTCAGAAAGGATATGACATGCTCATCCCCGCTTGGGAAATAGTACATAAACAACATCCTGACTGGATTTTATCTATTTATGGAAATGGAGAACAAGAAAAAGAATTAAAAGGACTAATCTGCCAAAAAGGATTAGAACAATGTTTATATATCCTAACTCCGGTAAAAAATATTATGGAAAAATATCTGGAAAGTTCTTTTTATGTAATGAGTTCCCGTTTTGAAGGTTTTGGCATGACCCTTATTGAAGCAATGGCTTGTGGCATTCCTTGCATATCATTTACATGCCCCAATGGTCCTGCCAATATTATAAAAAATAACGAAGATGGAATATTGGTGGATAACGGTAATGTTAACCAATTAGCCGAAAAAATAATTTATTTAATCGAGCATGAACAAGAGCGAACAAAAATGGGAGAAAAAGCTAAAGAAAATGTAAAAAGATACATGCCGGATATCATTATGCAAAAGTGGATTAGTCTTTTTGAATCCTTTAAAAAAGAGAAGTAAACATGAAGATATTATTTCTCATTTTCCACGGATTTTCTGAAGCCAATGGTATCAGCAAAAAGATACATTACCAAGTTGCCGGATTAAAAGCAAACGGACATGATGTAGATTTATGTTATTATGTGGTGGATGAAGTGACAGGTCATCGCTTTAGAATGATAAATGACACTAAGTTGGAAGACTATGGTGCAGGTACTTGGGCGAAATTAAAGAAAAGAACTTGCTATGGTGCAATACGACAATATATCACAAATAATGATATTCAATTTGTATATGTACGTTCAGACCACAATGCAAATCCTTTCACTATCCACTTTTTCAAACAGCTTAGAAAAAGTGGAATTAAAACAGTAATGGAAATCCCAACGTATCCCTACGATCAAGAATATGAAGGATTCCCATTACAAACACGAATAGAATTATATACAGATAAATGCTTTAGAAGAATACTGGCAAAACAACTAGATCATATAATTACTTTTTCCGATTATCCTCAAATATTCGGTGCTCCGACAATATGCATATCCAATGGAATTGATTTTAAACACATAAATATAAAAGAGAGCAGGAATGATACTCATAACAAAATACATTTTATTGGAGTTGCAGAAGTTCACTATTGGCACGGATACGACCGCATGGTTAAAGGAATAGGAGAATATTATCGCCAATCACCTACTAAAGAAGTGTATTTTCACATCATTGGCGGAATCTGCCAAGCAGATAAAGAAATATTTCAGTCCATTATAAGTGAATATAATATAGAAAAATATATTCTGTTTCATGGGCAAAAATCCGGAAAAGAACTGGATGATTTATTTGAAGAATGCGATATGGCGATAGGAAGCCTTGCAAGACATCGTAGCCACATTGACAAAATCAAAACATTGAAAAACAGAGAATATGCTGCTCGAGGAATACCTTTTATTTATTCGGAAACTGATGAAGACTTTGAAGCAATGCCTTATATACTAAAAGTTCCGGCAGATGAAACGGCGATTGATATAAATCACATATTATCTTTTTACCACCAATTATCATACACAGCAGAGGACATCAGAAACTCTATACAACATCTATCATGGAAAGAACAAATGAAAAAAGTATTGGAATATACTTTTAATAGATAAAATGAAAAGAAAAATAGCATATTGCATGCCTTCTCTTTATATTCCCGGAGGAATGGAAAGAGTACTAACCGTAAAAGCAAATTATTTTGCGGATGTAATGGGATATGAAGTTTATATCATTCTGACCGACGGTGCAGACAAATCCCCTTATTATCCATTATCACCCAACATACATGTTATTAACTTAGGAATTGATTTTGATGAACTATGGCATAAATCTTTCCTACAAAAAATATTTATCTATTTAAAGAAACAAACAAAATACAGAAAGAAACTAAAAGAGTGCCTTCACAGAATAAAACCTGATATTACAGTTTCAATGCTACGCAGAGAAATAAACTTTATCAATTCAATCCGTGACGGAAGTAAAAAAATTGGTGAAATACATATCAACAAAGATAATTTCAGAGATTTCAAACAAGAAAAATCTAACTTCATAAAAGAAATTTTCGCTAAATGGTGGATGCATCAACTTATAGGCAAACTAAAAAGGCTAGATAAGTTCATTGTATTAACACATACCGACAAAGAAAAATGGACTGAACTGAACAATACCATAGTTATAGGAAATCCATTACCTTTTTACCCTCAAAAGCTATCGAAATTAACTTCTAAAAGAATAATAGCAGTTGGCAGACTTACGCATGAAAAAGGATATGACAGACTTATCAAAGCTTGGAAAAAAGTAACCGATAAACACCCCGATTGGAATTTACATATATATGGTGGTGGAAACCAAACAGAGTATCAAAAGCTCATTGACCAATTAAACATCCAAGGCAATTGCAGATTAGAATCGGCAACAGCTCATATTGAAGAAAAATATATTGAAAGTTCCATTTCCGTATTAAGTTCCCGATTCGAAGGATTTGGAATGGTAATATGTGAAGCCATGGCATGTGGTTTGCCCGTAGTGGCATTTGATTGTCCCTGGGGACCAAGAGAAATTATAAAAAACAATGAAGATGGCTTCCTAATACCAGATGATGACATAAACATGTTTGCTGATAAAATATGTTACTTGATAGAAAATGAAAACATCCGCAAAGAAATGGGTGAAAAAGCCAGAAATAATATTCAACGCTTCAAAATAGAAGAAATAGCCAAACAGTGGGACAAACTATTCAATTCTTTATCAATTAAATAAGCAACGATTATGAGCTGGTATAAAAAATATCTTTCTATATTCGAGAAACCATTGGATGAAGTGCCGGAAGAAACAATAACTTCAATACGAAATAAGATTGAAGCCAAACAAAGTGACACACCTTTGGCATCAGTCATATTGATTGCCCATAATGAAGAAACTAGAATATTATCCTGCTTGTGGTCATTAAGCGATAATAAATGTAATTTCCCCATTGAAATTATTTGTGTCAATAACAATTCTACAGACCGTACTGAAGAAATTATAAAATTATCCGGAGCAAAGTTACTAAATGAAACAAAGAAAGGTCCGGGATATGCACGCCAGTGCGGACTCGATCATGCAAAAGGAAAGTATCATCTCTGCATAGATGCCGATACCCTATATCCCCCCTACTATATTCAAACTATGGTGGAAGCTTTAAGCAAAAGTCGCGTAGTATGTGCCTATGGGTTGTGGAGTTTCATGCCAGATGAAAGCCACTCTGCACGCGGTCTCTTTTTCTATGAAACATTACGTGATTTACACCTCAGAATACAAAATATAAAACGTCCGGAACTTTGTGTGCGCGGCATGGTATTCGCATTTAATACTGAATATGGACGAAACGCAGGATTCAGAACAGACATTATTCGCGGAGAAGACGGTTCATTAGCTTTGGAACTTAAAAAGTATGGAAAACTAAAATTCATAACTAATCGCAAAGCACGGGCAATGACTTGTAATTCAACTCTTAATGCCGATGGTTCTTTATTTAATAGTTTCAAAGTAAGACTGGTTAAAGCATTGAAAGGGTTCGGAGGATTATTCTCTAAAAAATCAGATTATCAGGATAAGGACTCTAATATGATAAAATAAATATCACATATCACTATGAAAACACTCGAAATCATCTTTTGGATAAGCATATTCATCGTATTCTACACCTATTTAGGATATGGCATTTTACTATATTTATTAGTGAAGATCAAAGAGATGTTTGGTAAACCACAACAAAGCATATTGCCCGATGAACTACCCGAAGTAACATTATTCATTGCTGCCTATAATGAAGAAAGCGTGGTAGATGAAAAGATGCAGAATTGTCAGGAGATAGACTATCCGAAAGATAAGTTGAAAATAGTATGGGTTACTGATGGAAGCAATGATTCAACTAACGACATGTTGAAGAAATATCCGGAAGTTACAGTTCTGTTTAAACCCGAGCGTATGGGAAAAACAGCCGCTTTAAATCGTGGAATGCATTATATCACTACCCCGATTGTTATATTCACCGATGCAAATACCATGATAAACAAAGAGGCATTCCTTGAAATTGTCAGATGTTTCAGTAATCCGAAAGTAGGATGCGTTGCAGGTGAAAAAAGAATTGCCGTTCTGCAAAAAGATGGAGCCGCAGCCGGTGGCGAAGGAATATATTGGAAATATGAATCAGCTTTGAAGGCACTCGACTCAAGATTATATTCTGCAGTCGGAGCAGCAGGAGAATTATTTGCAGTGCGTACCCAATTATTTGAAGTTATGGAGAATGATACTCTATTAGATGATTTCATATTATCTCTACGCATTGCACAAAAAGGATATAAAATAGCCTATTGCAGCACCGCCTACGCCATAGAAAGCGGTTCGGCAAACATGAAAGAAGAAGAAAAGAGAAAAGTACGTATTGCAGCCGGAGGATTACAATCAATCTGGCGTTTACGATCTTTATTGAACATATTCCGGTATGGAACATTCAGTTTCCAATATATATCACACCGTGTATTGAGATGGTCCCTCACTCCTATTTTATTATTCCTTTTAATACCTCTTAATATAGCTATACTGGTACTTGAACCTCGTAACATATTTTATTGGGTTATATTCATTTTACAACTTATGTTCTACACTGCAGGTATGCTGGGATATTATCTTTCAACTAAGGAAATCAAAAATAAAATACTGTTTATCCCCTATTATTTCCTATTTATGAACGTAAATGTAATCAAAGGATTTGCTTATTTGAGAAAGAAAAAAGGTAACGGGGCATGGGAAAAAGCCAAACGTGCATAATCTTTTGCTTTTTAATAGATGAATCATATAATTATGATATATTTGTAGTCATTTTATGAAATAAATCAGAAATTCAATGGGAAGGCTTGCTGTTTTTAAATTAATGTATCTCATTTCAATACTAGGGACATTCACTATCGCTGTCCTCACAATATTAGGCTTAGTTGCATCTCATGCAGATCCCAATTCTCACCCGGGAATGGCATTCATAGGATTAGCACTACCTGCACTTTTAATTATCAATGTAATCCTTATTATTTATTGGACAATCCGGTGGCGACGCTGGGTATGGGTTCCCGTAATTGCCATTCTCTGTAATTTCAATTATATCAGTTCGGTATATCAATTCTCTTTCTCAACCCCACAATCTACCGGGAATACTGTTAAAGTGCTAACTTGCAATATTCACAACTTCAATGATGAAATTACAGGATATACAGCCAAAGAAATCGAAAGATACATGCAAGACAAACAAATAGATATTATTTGTTTTCAGGAATTCGCAGCCAACGAAGACTTTACTTTGGACAGCCTATCGAATGTCTTTAAGAAATATCCTTATCAGGAAGTACGTTCGCAACTGGCCGTTTATAGCCGTTACCCTATTGAGAAATCATTATTTATACCTTTTGATAACACAAACAACTGCGGACTGTGGACAGATATACGTATCAAAGACAAGACAATACGCCTGTTTAACGTGCACATGCAAACAACAAACGTAAACCAAACCAGAAACCTTTCCACTAAAAGAAAACTAAAAACTTTAGCCAACAACTTCAAAATGAGGGCTAAACAATCCAATCTTATCAGTTATATGATAAGAACCTCTCCTTATCCGGTTATTCTGTGCGGCGACTTTAATGATATTCCTTCTTCATACACATACCGGCAATTAAAAGGAAATCTTGAAGATGGTTTCAAGACCAGCGGAAGTGGCTACGAATATACTTTCCGCAACATATATAGCTTCTTGCGTATCGATTATATTTTCTACGATCCATCCATGACCGGAATTAATTATTACTCCCATTCAATTGATTGGAGTGACCATAATCCCGTGATTATGGAATTAGGGCTATAACCCTGAAGATACCGAAGTTTTAATCATTTGACAGTTGTCGATAAGAGAATTGACAGTTGTCGTTTCATGGATTGACAGTTGTCGTTTTATCAATCGACAACTGTCAATCTAAAAAATCCTCTGCACGTTTAAATTTGTTTCTCTTATGAAAGGTAATGAGAGTATGAGAGCAAAATGAGAGTTAAATAAGCTTGCTCTCATAATTCAAACCTCTTACCGCACGTAGATACAGCATTTTATGAGAGCAGTGAGAGCAAAAAACAAAACTTATGTGGAAAAATGTATTTTAAAACAAGAAAGTTACAATCACCCTTGTTAGTACTTACTATAAACGGTTACAGCATATTGGTGATGGTGATTGTAACTTTTAAAACTCCTATTTGTCTTAGGAAACTTTCTTCGGAACAGAGAAACTGAAAGTTGAACCGGTACCTTTCTTAGAAGTAAACCAAAGCTTTCCCCCATTCTTAATAACAAAGTCCTGACACAATAACAATCCCAAACCGGAACCTTCTTCGTTGTTGGTTCCAAAAGTACTGAAATGTGTGTCTGTATGTAATAACTTAGCCTGATCTTCTTCACTTATACCACAACCGCTATCAACCACACTTATAACAGCCTGACCTCTTTCATCAATGATTTTAACTAAAACATCGCCACCCTCATTGCTGAACTTAATTGCATTGCTGATTAAGTTACGAACCACAGTCTTAAGCATATCTATATCGGCATGTACTTCAAGCTCTGCTGGAGATTCAAGTCCTATTTTAATTTTCTTTAGTTCGGCAACCATAGAGAATATTTCAATGACTCCCTGAATGACTCCAACAATATCCATGTCCTGATAAACCACATTCAACTTACCAATCTGGCTCTTAGTCCATTTCAGCAAATTATCCAACAATGCAAATACTTCCTCGGTTGTTTGATTAGCCATCGTCAGCATTTCAAACATCTCATTTCCAATCTTCGAACTCGGAAGATTCAAGATAAGCATATTCAAAACCATCTTAATGGATCCCATAGGAGAACGTAAATCATGAGCAATAACAGAATATAATTTATCACGTCCCATAATTGTCCTTTTCAGTTCTTCTGTCTGACGAAGAATAATGCGCTTAGCGGCTATCAAAGATATTTGATGCATTACTCTGATTATCAATTCTTCCTTATTGAAAGGTTTGGAAATAAAATCATTTGCACCAACCTGGAATCCTTTCACAATATCAGCCGTGCTATTCAACGCCGTTAAAAATATGATAGGAATATCATTAGTCTCGGGTTTGGCTTTCAGATGTTGAGAAACCTCAAAACCGCTCATATCGGGCATCATAACATCCAGCAAAATCAAATCGGGCTGTTCTTTATCTACAACGTCCAATGCCTGAGTACCGTTAGTTGCTGTTACTATCTTAAACTTCTCATTTGTCAACAAGACTTTCAATAACAGCACGTTAGACATTACATCATCGACTATCAATACCTTGTATTCGGATGGATCAATCTCCATATTTAATTTCTCAGCCATATTATTTTGTATTATTAAGGTCTATACTTTTAAAATATTCAATCATATTCAATAGCCCTTCTTCGAGCTGTATTTTAGGTTCCCAACCCAATTTTTCTTTTGCAAGAGTAATGTCCGGCTTTCTTTGTTTTGGATCATCAATTGGCAAAGGTGCAAATATTATTTTAGATTTGGAATGAGTTAATGAAATAACTTTTTCTGCCAGTTCCAACATTGAAAACTCCACCGGATTGCCGATATTGATAGGTCCTAAAAAGGAATCTTCGGTATTCATCACCCGTATCATTCCTTCAACTAAATCATCTATATACTGGAAACTTCTTGTTTGTTTGCCATCACCATATATTGTAATATCCTGATTCTGGAGAGCTTGAACTACAAAATTGGAAACCACACGTCCGTCATGGGCAAGCATTCTCGGCCCATAGGTATTGAAGATGCGTATAATTTTAATCGGAATATTGTGCTGACGATGATAGTCCATACAGAGAGTTTCAGCCCCCCGCTTTCCTTCATCATAGCAAGAGCGCCGTCCGATCGGATTTACATTTCCCCAATAACTTTCAGTCTGAGGATGTACAATCGGATCACCATATACCTCGCTTGTAGAAGCCTGAAGCATTTTTGCTCTCACCAATTTGGCAAGCCCAAGCATATTAAAGGTACCGAATACTGAGGTCTTAAAAGTTCTTATAGGATCATGTTGATAATGGACCGGAGATGCGGGACATGCCAAATTATAAATCTCGTCAACTTCCGCTGTGTAAGGATTGATAATATCATGCCTTATCAACTCAAAGTTCGATTTACCGATCAAATGTTCTACATTCTTCTTTTTCCCGGTAAAATAGTTATCTAAACAGATTACATCATTACCTTCATTAACTAGCCGTGTACATAGATGAGAACCAATAAATCCGGCTCCGCCACTTACTAATATTCTTTTCATCAACCTTTGTTGTTTCTGTTGTATTCTTATGCCTTTGAGATATAATGAAGCAAAAATAGGAGATTTACTTAACTTGTGCAAATTAATTTAAAGATAAAACATCTATATTTGCAGTAATAAAATCAAATTAAATGAAACGATATCCGGTTATACTCAGCATAGCCGGCTCCGATAGTAGTGGAGGAGCTGGTATTCAAGCAGATATGAAAGCTGTTTCCGCCTTAGGAGCCTATGCAGCCACGGCAATAACAGCTATTACAGTACAAAACACTTTGGGTGTCAGAGCCATTCATCCTGTTCCACCCGAATATGTGCGTGGGCAAATAGAAGCCGTAATGGACGATATTTGTCCGGATGCCATTAAAATAGGCATGATAAACGATATTGCCATTGTTCGTGTGATTGCAGAAAGTATTGTTAAATACAAGCCCAAACATGTAGTATTCGATCCTGTTATGGTTTCAACGAGCGGCAGCCGGTTAATAGAGGATAATGCCATTGAAGTTTTAATTAAAGAACTGATACCATTAACAGATATTATTACTCCCAATCTGGATGAAGCAGAAGTCTTGACAGGAAAGAAAATAAGAAATCTGGAAGAAATGAAAGAAGCGGCAACAAAGCTCTTGTCATTCGGTTGCGAAGCTGTATTGGTAAAGGGGGGGCACTTGGAAGGTGAAAATATGTATGACGTATTGGTGATAGCTTCCCAAACGGAACCAATCGTCTTCACCGGCAAACATATCGACAGTAAAAATGTACATGGAACAGGTTGTACCCTTTCTTCTTCCATCGCAACATTCCTTGCATTGGGAGAAGATATGCCAACGGCAGTAGCAAAGGCGAAAGATTACATATCGGGAGCCATAGAAAGTGGCAAAGATGTATTTATCGGTCATGGCAACGGCCCTCTGAACCATTCTTACGCTCCCATTGCAATGAAAATAGTTGAATAGTTTCACTTGTAACCAAATAATTCTTACCTTTGCGCCCGTTATTCATAAAATATAAAAACAAATAGGTATGAAAGCATTTGTATTTCCCGGTCAAGGTGCACAATTCGTGGGCATGGGCAAAGACTTGTATGAAAATTCAGCTTTGGCAAAAGAGCTTTTTGAAAAAGCAAACGATATTCTAGGATATCGTATCACAGATATTATGTTTGAAGGAACTGACGAAGATTTACGTCAGACTAAGGTTACCCAGCCTGCCGTATTCCTTCACTCCGTTATTTCAGCATTGACAATGGGTGAAGACTTCAAACCCGAAATGACAGCAGGTCACTCACTTGGTGAATTCTCTGCTTTAGTAGCTGCGGGAGCATTATCTTTCGAAGACGGTTTAAAGTTAGTTTATGCCCGCGCAATGGCTATGCAAAAAGCATGTGAGGCTACTCCTTCTACAATGGCTGCGATTATTGCTCTTCCCGATGAAAAGGTAGAAGAGATTTGTGCTTCTATTGAAGGCGAAGTAGTAGTTGCTGCTAACTATAACTGTCCGGGACAGATTGTAATCTCAGGTTCTATTCCCGGAATTGAAAAAGCTTGTGAATTGATGAAAGAAGCAGGAGCCAAGCGTGCACTTCCTCTTAAAGTGGGCGGAGCATTCCACTCTCCTTTAATGAACCCAGCAAAAGTAGAATTGGAAGCAGCTATCAATGCCACAGAATTCCACACTCCCAAATGTCCTGTTTACCAGAATGTGAATGCACTTCCTCAAACAGATCCGGCACAAATCAAAGCTAATCTGATTGCTCAATTAACTTCTCCGGTTCGCTGGACACAGACAGTTAAGAACATGGTTGCCGACGGTGCTACCGATTTCACAGAATGTGGACCGGGTGCAGTTCTTCAAGGATTAATCAAGAAGATTGATGCCAGTGTAAATGCACATGGTATAAACTAAAGAATCTTAATATAAATCAAATAAAAGAGGCGAGAGTGAAAACTCTCGCCTCTTTTTGTTTTATCTTACAATAATTTATTTAAATTCGTGGCGTACTAAAACGTCTACCCGAGAATAAATAGTAAACTATGAGTACGCATAATGATTTTCAAACTAATAAACCTTATAAAATAGGATATGCACTGAGTGGAGGTTTCATCAAAGGATTCGCCCATCTTGGTGTGATGCAGGCATTGCTTGAGCATGATATTAAACCCGATATAATCTCCGGCGTAAGTGCAGGAGCATTAGCCGGTGTGTTTTATGCAGACGGTAATGAGCCTCATCATGTCATAGACTTCTTTACCAAGCACAAATTCATGGACTTGACAAGTTGGGCACGCAATACTGCCGGGTTATTCAAGTTAGACGATTTCAAAGAGTTCCTTCAGGCAAACCTGAAAACTAAACATTTGGAAGATTTGAAAATCCCTCTTATCGTAACGGCTACTGATTTGGATCATGGCAGATGTATACATTTCCGTAAAGGCAATATACCGGAAATCATAGCAGCCTCTTGTTGCATGCCTGTCATGTTTGCTCCTGTTTGTATAAATGGAACCTATTATGTAGATGGAGGACTATTCAAAAACCTTCCGGTATCTACTATCCGCAAAGAATGTGAAAAAGTCATTGCCATTAATGTAAGCCCTATTTATGCAAAAGAATATAAGAAAAATGTGCTAAACATTGCCATGCGCTCTTTCCACTTCATGTTCCGTGCCAATACTTTCCCCGACCGTGAAAGCGCCGACCTGCTGATTGAGCCTTACGGACTGAGAGGATATAGCAACCGTGAACTGGAGAAAGCCGAAGAAATATTCGAGCAAGGATACAAAACGGGAAATGAAGTTTTAAGACGTCTCATTGAAGAAAAAGGTAAGATATGGAAAGAATAAAAGTAGGACTTGCAGCTTTCGGTATGTCGGGTAAAGTGTTTCATGCACCTTTTATCAGCACTAACCCGCATTTCGAATTACGAAAGATTGTGGAACGCAGCAAAGATCTTTCCAGAGAACTATATCCACAAGCCCAAATCGTCAGAACATTTGCAGACTTGCTAACGGATGATATAGATTTGATAGTGGTAAACACACCGGACAGCACTCATTATGAATATTGCAAACAGGCCCTCGAAGCAGGAAAGCATGTTATAGTGGAAAAACCTTTTACCTCTACTATAGAACAAGGAGAAGAACTGATCCGCCTCGCAGAAAAAAAGCATCTTGCATTAAGTGTCTTCCAAAACAGGAGGTGGGATGCCGATTTCCTTACCGTGCAGGAGATTATCCGCAAAGGACTTTTAGGAAGACTGGTGGAGTATGAATCAACTTTCCAACGTTACCGCAACTTCATCAAGCCGGGTACGTGGAAGGAAACAGGGGAAGCAGGCGGAGGACTGACTTACAATCTCGGCTCGCACCTGATAGACCAGGCATTAGTTCTCTTTGGAATGCCCGAAGCCGTGTATGCAGAAACAGCAATCCTGCGTGACGGTGGAAAGGTTGACGACTATTTTGTTATCCGTCTGCTCTATCCGGATATAAAAGTCAATCTAAAAGCCAGTTACCTGATGAAAGAACCTTTCCCCCGTTTCGTACTTCAAGGAACTTTAGGTTCTTACACAAAGTACGGCGTAGACAAGCAAGAAGCCGCATTAACAGCAGGTGAAACTCCCGATCAATTACACTGGGGAGAGGAAACAGAAATAGAATGGGGAATACTCAACACGGAAATCAATGGCAAGGAAATGCGCAAAAAATATCCGAGCCTGAGAGGTAATTACGGAGAATTCTATGAAAACATTTACAAACACATAAAAGAAAATAAACCTTTAATTACCGATGCCCGTCAGGTTATCCAAGTAATAAAGATTATAGAAGCAGCATATAAAAGCTCAAAAGAAAGAAGAGTAATAACAACCAATTAAATCTGAAATCTCATGAATGGCGAAAAAAAGATAATAATCTATCAGGTATTTACCCGTTTATTCGGTAATGACAATAATCACTGTATCCATAATGGTTCCATTGAAGAAAACGGGTGCGGTAAGATGGCCGACTTCACACAAAAGGCATTAAACGAAATAAAAGACCTTGGTGCAACACACATTTGGTACACCGGCTTGATTGAACATGCAACAAAAACGAATTATGCCAAGTATAACATCCGTCCCGATCATCCTGCCGTAGTAAAAGGAAGAGCGGGTTCGCCTTATGCAATAAAAGACTATTACGACGTAGATCCCGACCTTGCCAAAGATGTTCCCGGACGAATGAAGGAATTTGAAGCATTGGTGAAACGTACCCACCGGGCAGGACTTAAAATGATTATGGATTTTGTTCCAAACCATGTGGCACGTCAATATCAGTCGGACAACAAGCCGGACGGAGTTGTCGATCTGGGAGTACAAGACGATAACCAATCGGCTTTCAGCCCATACAACAACTTCTATTATATCCCGCAACACCGTTTGGAAGGACAGTTTGACATGCAAGCCGGAGCAAACGAACCTTATGATGAATATCCCGCCAAGGCTACCGGTAACGATAAGTTTGATGCTTATCCCACTATTAACGACTGGTATGAAACGGTGAAACTGAACTATGGAATAGATTATATGAATGGCGGCACGCGCTATTTCTCCCCTGTTCCCGACACATGGAATAAGATGCTGGACATTCTCCTGTTCTGGGCAGACAAGAATGTAGACGGTTTCCGTTGCGACATGGCGGAAATGGTTCCGGTTGAGTTCTGGGAATGGGCCATACCACAAGTGAAAGACAAATATCCCAATATTATATTCATAGCAGAAGTATATAATCCGAACGAATATCACAACTATCTGTTCAGAGGACAGTTTGATTATTTGTATGACAAAGTGGGATTATATGATACCTTACGTGCGGTGGCTTGCGGTTATCAGTCGGCTTCTGCCATTACTCAGTGCTGGCAAAGTTTAGGAGGAATTGAGCATAGAATGCTTAATTTCCTTGAGAACCACGATGAACAACGCATAGCTTCCGATTTCTTTGCCAAAGACCCTCGCAGAGGAAAACCGGCAATGATCGTCAGCACATGCCTGAATACCAATCCGTTTATGCTCTATTTCGGTCAGGAACTCGGAGAGAAAGGTATGGATAACGAAGGGTTCAGTGGCAAGGACGGGCGTACCACTATTTTCGATTATTGGAGCGTGAACAGCATACGCCAATGGAGAGACGGAGGAAAATTCAGCGGAAACATGCTGTCTGCCGGACAAAAAGAACTGCAAAGTTTCTACAAGAAACTGCTGAATATATGCAACGAAGAGAAAGCCATTACCGAAGGAAAGTTCTTCGACCTGATGTATGCCAACTTTGGCAAGTGGGATTTCAATGTGCACAAACAGTATGCTTTCCTACGTAAGCATGGACAAGAGTTATTACTCATCATTACAAACTTCGACACAGAAACAGTCAAAGTATCGGTAAACATACCTACTCATGCATTTGATTTCCTGAGTATTCCTCAAAATACTTCCTATAAAGCTGTGGATTTATTAAGCGGGAATGAAGAAGAACTGAGTATGTTACCCTACCAACCAACAGAAACCGTAGTAGAAGGACTAAGTGGCAAGATATTAAAATTCAAACTATAAAAGAGTAAAGGGGTGGTAATAACCGCCCCTTTATCCTATCATCTTTTCAGAAATCCTATCTTGACATTCAACTTGAAATACAGCACTCCATTTTCTTTTTCCAGATAGCCGTATTTATCTTTCTCGGTATCTCCTTTCTCCAAACGGGTATTGTTGAACAAAAAGTCCTCAAATTCTTTTTTATCACCCTTTTGGTAACAAATCATCTCCCCGTCACTATCCACAAACAAATAGCCGGAAACCGCAGAATCTGTTCCATTAAAGATTTTAGCCGGACGCATACCCAACGCAAGAGCCATAAGGAATTGCCTCATCTTATACTCATAAAAACCATGCTTACCGATAAGTTCGTCCTTAATCTTTAAAGGATTGATAACCTTGATTCTTTCTGTCAGTTCATTAATCTTGGTAATCCCGTCCAAATGCATGATACGAACCATTTCGGCAAGCATACGGGGGAAATGTAAATCTATCATCGAAAGGTTGCAACGGAATACTCTGTCGGCAACATCCGCATACTTCAATATACCGCCCAGACGCTCTATCATCATCATGCGGTCGGCAACGCCATTAGGAGTTTCGAGTGCGTTTACTTTACTCACCGTAGGAGTTGCAAACTTAATGCCTGTCATTTCAAATTTAAGGTTTGCCGTTCTGCCGCCATCGAGTAGAGGGTTCATCCCGCCTATCTTTGAACGTACACAAAACCCCACCAAAGGAGCATCTGCATCAAAGAACGATACATAAAAATCGGTACGGTCTTCTGTTTTGGCTTCCAAGTCAAAGATAGCAACATCATCCAAGAACTCTTCTATCCCTTCGGGAGATTCCACCATCAGATCGGAAGAAGATTTGAGAGCAGCAAAGACAGCATCGGCAGCTTCACCAAAGTATTCACGGGGAATGCATTTATCTACTTTCTCACCAATGATATGCACATCTGTTTTACCTATTATATATTGACGTGTTCCGTCATGTTCTTCACGCTGAATCTTAGCAACCTTTAATAATTGTGATTCGGTTTTCACCTGCCCGTCGGCAAGCAAACGGAAGAAAGCATACAGTTCGCTCCACTCTTTTTTTGTAGCTTCAAATGCCATTAGTCTAATTGATTATATTTAATGATTGAACATCGGGAGGCGTCACACGCAGTTCTCCCGCCTTTTGCATCTCGGTAACATCGTCAATGGGAGGCATCATGCCCTGCTGTTGAACTATCAAACCACCGATTTGCATGTTCTCCGCAGGATTGATAACAATATATCTGCCTGTCCAGCAACCATCAAAGTAAGCAGCTTTTCCTTTCTCTTTCCTGATTGGATAACTGATATTTTCAGCTTTCGCCCTCATCATGTCCGAACGCCCCGGATCGTTAATCCACACATGTGTATCGGTCATTCCCCTAAGCACCATCCAATGACGGTGATGTCCCGGAATGAGGCACTTGGAAGAACCTGCATGCCTCACATTTACCAAAACAGGGATTCCCTTGTCTATATATTCCTTCAATGCTGCATAATCCTTAGCCATAAAATAATCGGCACTTTGCATGTGCTCATAATACCTGGTGAGAGAATCAATTTCGAAGGTATAATAGCCACCTTGCGCAATGGAAGTCCTGCGCTTGAAAGGAGCTTTCTTTTTTAAGAAATAATTCTTTTGATACTCTATCAATTTCTGTTCCGCTTCTTTTGCCGAACGTTGATCGTTATTCGTCATTCCTTTATAATAATCGAATACCATCAAGGAAGAAGCTAACGAACAATGAGCATACGGACACCCTGAAATCTTCTGTGAATACCAGGGAACGGGAATATCGTTAGGAGCAACTCCCTGTGCAAACAAAGCACCGAAGCTGCAATAAAGCACTAATATAAAAGCAAATACTTTCCTCATCTCCCATTATGATTGACTGTGCAAAGATACGTAAATCCGTCAAACTGACCTATATCTCCTTGCTATTTCAGCACATAAGATAGCCCTTTTTTAATATGAAACACATTAAAAGGGATTTTTGAGTATATAAACATTTAATAGAGGCAAATATTAAACTATGTTATAAAACAACTGTTTTCGTACACGAAACTTGATTATTTCCAAAAAGTCCGTATCTTTGCACTGTGTTTTTCATAGTATTAGATTTAAGGTTAACAAAGGTTGGAGTCAGGCGTGACTCCTTTTTTTATGCCCTATCCTCTCCTATGTTTGGAAATCCGCTTAAAAAGTTGTATCTTTACAGTATATTCTAAATATGAATATCAGTTTGCTACTTTTCATATAGGCCTACCCCATATTCTAAAAAGCTCTACTCCTTTTAACAAATAAGCGTACACCTCCAACAAAGAAGGTCTACACCTTTTTATGTATGTCTCCATACGTTTTACCTAAGACGACCGTACCTTTTGGGTTAACTTATGGGACGTTTCGGGTTAGTGGTTCATACTATTAAAAAAATCTATTCTCCTTGCATTTGAAATATATACATATAAAAGTTACATTTGCACTCATATCATTCATTAATCAGAAGAATAAAATGGAACAACAACCCCAACTAAACGAACATAACAAACAGGAATACCCTCCCATGCACACGGCTGAGCATATACTGAACCAAACAATGGTTCGTACATTCGGCTGTCCGCGTTCAAGAAATGCTCATATAGAAAGGAAGAAAAGCAAGTGCGACTACATTTTACCAACCTGCCCCACCGATAAGCAAATACAGGAAATTGAGGACAAAGTCAATGAAGTAATCGCCCGGCATTTACCGGTAACCGTGGAGTTCGTTACACGGGATAACATCCCCGAAGGCGTGGATTTAAGCAAACTACCGGAAGATGCAAGTCAGACTTTGCGTATCATCCGCATCGGAGATTACGATACTTGTGCTTGCATCGGCACGCATGTCAGGAATACTTCGGAAGTAGGTACGTTTAAGATTATCAGCCATGATTATGAGGGGGAAAGGCTAAGATTACGTTTTAAACTATTATAATGATGGAAACAGCAGAAGAAAATTCTTTCTATTTACGCGAAGCGGAACAAAGTGACGCCCAAGAGATTTATAAAGTAATTGACGGTCACAGGGAATATCTCAAAACATGGCTTCCGTTTGTAGCTAACCTGACCGAACAGAGCGAAGAGGATTTTATTGCAGAAACTCTCGCTGTGGAGTATGAACAACGTAACATTGTTTTCATCATCGAGAAAGACGGACAATTATGCGGGCTGATCGGCTTTGTCAATACCGACCGGATCAATAACCGTACAGAGATAGGTTATTGGCTTCTTCCCGAATTTCAAGGGCAAGGTATCATGACGAATGCTGTGAAATATCTGTGCCGTTGGGCAGTGGAAGAAAGGAACATGAAACGTATCCAGATAAAATGTGCCGTAGGCAATGAGCCAAGCAATGCCATTCCCCAAAGGCTTGACTTCACTTTCGAAGGGACAGAGCGTTGCGGAGAACTGCTTCACACCGGTGAATATGCCGACATCAACGTGTACAGCATTCTGAAAGAAGAAGTAAATGAATGGGAAGAAGAATAAAATTCTTACCTTTGCCTGAAATAATCAATAAAACGAAAAAACATGAACTTCCTCGAACTTGTAAAAACCCGTAAATCCGAAAGAGAATACACTTCACAAGAAGTGGAACAATCCAAGTTGGACTATATAATGGAATGTGCCCGTCTGGCTCCTTCTGCTGTTAATTTCCAACCTTGGCATTTCCTTATTGTGCAAAGTGAAGAAGCAAAAGAGAAGGTTAGAAAATGCTACAATCGCGACTGGATAAAAACAGCCCCGATGTACATTGTTGTCTGCGGGGATACAAGCCAGTCATGGAAACGCAAATCGGATGGAAGAGATCATTGCGACATAGACGTGGCTATTGCCACAGAACATATTTGCCTTGCTGCCACCGAGCAAGGTCTGGGCACTTGCTGGGTATGCAACTTTGATGTGGAGCTTTGCAGAAAATCATTCGACCTGCCGGCCCATATCTATCCGGCAGTAATCATTCCGATAGGCTACGCTGCCAACAAAGAAAGCAGGGTTATCTCACGAAAAGACCTGGATGATATTACAGAAACAATATAATCAAAATACATATCCGAGACTTGCATAAAAGGCAACTTTCTTTGTTTGGTTAGAAAACGAGAAAGTTGCTTCGAGCGGTCCCATAAAGCTATCGTAAGCATAGCTCGCTCCTACTCCCCACAGGCTCTTGCCATTAAATAAACGGAAGAAATCATTATTATGAATGCCATAGTTTCCTATCAGCGAAACGTAATGCTTTCCCCCTATTCGTTCACGCATCTGCAATTTAGCTATGACTACCGAATTATTCATTATCTCCATGTGATTAAGCCCCATAAAAGGTATCTGCTGAGGAACATTTCTGCCGGATACGTATCCTCCTACCGTATTATAATAGGGATAAGGCACATGCCTACCTATCAGTACACGACCATAAAGAGAAGGCAACAGGCTGAAACGGTTGGTTACTTTTGCTACGGTAGTAAAATGAGTATCGAGTGCCGAGAACGGAGTATGTCCGTCATAAGTGGCAAAGTTCTTTGTATAAAGAGAGTAACCGAATTTCAAGGAAATACCTTTCGTGGGAAAATACCATTTATCTAGCGTTTCAAGATTCAACGAAGCAAAATAACTGATAAAGCCTTCCGGCTTCACATTTACGCTCTGTCCTTCCCCGCTATAAAGAAACTCGCTGTAATCAAAGAATTCATAACGGATTCCTGCCTGTATCTTCAATGTTTTCTTAAAAACATCGGAGTAACTTATCTCTCCCAAGTGATATTGATAAGAGGTGTTATACATGCGTTTGCCTCTGCTATAAATGTCAATATCATTATAACGGAACATATAAGCGAAGTTAACATTACGGGCTATCGTAGGTTCCAAAGAAAAGTTAGCACGGGCAAAAAGATTCTTCCCGATACGTCCGGTCAAAGATAATTTCGAATCTATCTTTCCCCGGAAATAAGTCGTAGCATTAACAAGGATAGCCCCTACTTCTTCCGTATCGAAACGTATCCCGAGATTCAGGCTGTTCTGCTGTTTCTTTTCCAGTTTGAACACCAAATTATAAATCTTAGGTCCGTCGTTGAGCACATAATTTACATTGGAATAGGCAGGCATATTAGCCAATACATTGATTGCCTTCTGTAATTGCCCCACAGTTACTTTCGTATTCTCCTGCAAACCACATTTCCTTAACAACCATTCTTCGTCTTCATCTTTTATTCCTTCAAACTTAATGTCTTTCACAAAGAAATCTCCCCGTTCAAGGAAAGGTACGAATTCAGTCTGCCTCCGGGCATGATAATCCTCGGGAATGCCTATTTTCTTTTTCAGAGCTATCAAGTCATCCCACTTCTCACGTGCAGCCCGTTCACCGTTTGCTATGAGAGTATCGATAGCCGATTTTGTGAAACTTGCAGCCGAGAATCCTGTAACATCGGGATGAATATAAACATTTGTCAGTTTGAGATTTTTGTCATACAAGCCCTGCCCCATGAGGTTTACTACTTGCCCCAATATATCTTTCGCGTTCTTGAGTTCATTTGCAGTGAGCAAATTAGATTGTACATCCACTCCTATCACCAAATCCGCTCCCATCTGCAAAGCTACATTCACCGGGAAGTTATTCACAAGTCCGCCATCCACCAACACCATGCTGTCCAGTCTTACTGGAGTAAACACACCCGGTATAGCCATACTGGCTCGCATGGCAACAGGAAGAAGCCCCTGATGAAAGTTCACTTCCGAACCGTTTACCAAATCCGTAGCCACACAGGCGAAAGGAATAGGAAGGTTATTGAAATCAATGCTGTCATGGTAACCGATAGTCAGTTCGGAGAAAAGACTTGCCAGATTCTCTCCCTTAATCAATCCGCCACTTAACACTTGCTTTGTTTTAAGGTTAAACGGTATGGATAGCACATATTCCTTATTCCTTTCACGTTGGGCAAAACTTTGCTGATTGGCTTGCAAACGGTCACTCAACAAGAAAGTCCAGTCTTGCTTATTCACCATACTGTCCAGTTGATGTGGAGAATAGCCGATAGAGTACAATCCCCCAACGATAGATCCCATGCTGGTTCCTACTACAATATCAATAGGAATACCCGCTTCTTCTATCACTTTCAAAGCGCCGATGTGTGCCATACCTTTCGCTCCCCCGCCGCTTAATACGACAGCAACTTTCTTACGGGCAAATGAAGAGGGCAGGATAAAGAATCCGATCAAAAGCAAGCATATTAATTTCTTCATACTATTTTCTCATGTTTAACATAAGTAACAAAAAAACACCTCATAATGTTAACCGAAAGGCCATAAAAGTATCTATCAAAAAGCCCGTGAGAGTTCCAGTAAACTCCCACGGGCTTATGTTCAATGTCTCGTGGAAAGTTAAAGAAAGTCCCACGGAATATTTCAGAAGTTATTTATATTCGTCCCAACTCTTTATTGCCAAATCATCCACATCCAATGTGCAGAATGCATTGATAAAGGCACTCGCCAAACGGGAATTGGTAATCAAAGGCACATTCAGGTCGATAGCTGCACGGCGTATCTTGTAACCATTATCCAATTCTCCGGCGGTAAGGTTTTTCGGTATATTTACTACCATGTCTATTTCCTTGTTATGAAGCATGTCGAGTGCCTGTGGTTGTCCTTCCTCACTCGGCCAGTAAACAAGTGTGCTCTCTATTCCATTCTCGGCAAAAGCTTTGTGTGTACCTCCCGTTGCAAAGAGCTTGTAGCCTTTCTTCACCAGCATGCGTGCAGCATCCATCATGTCTGCTTTCTGTTTCATGGTTCCGGTTGAAAGAAGTATATTCTTCTTCGGGATGCGATAGCCTACGGATAGCATAGCTTTCAACACGGCACACGAAGTATCGGAACCGATACAACCCACTTCTCCCGTACTTGCCATATCCACTCCCAATACAGGATCGGCTTTCTGCAAGCGGTTGAAAGAGAACTGGCTTGCCTTGATACCTACATAATCCAACTCAAACAAGTTCTTCGACGGCTTCTCTACCGGCAAACCAAGCATAATCTTCGTTGCAAGTTCTATAAAATTAATCTTCAACACTTTGCTTACAAACGGGAAACTGCGCGAAGCACGAAGGTTACATTCAATAACCTTTATATCATTGTCTTTGGCAAGGAATTGAATATTGAACGGACCTGAGATTTGAAGTTCCTTGGCAATCTCACGGCTGATGCGTTTAATGCGGCGAACAGTTTCCACATATAGTTTCTGTGGCGGAAACTGAATGGTAGCATCTCCCGAGTGTACCCCTGCAAACTCTATATGCTCACTGATAGCATAGGCTATAATCTCTCCCTTGTCTGCCACGGCATCCATTTCCACCTCTTTGGCATGTTCAATGAATTGGCTCACCACAACCGGATGCTTCTTGCTGACATTGGCTGCCAACTTCAAGAAACGTTCCAATTCTTCCTGATTGGAGCATACATTCATTGCCGCACCCGAAAGTACATAAGACGGACGAACCAATACAGGAAATCCTACTTCTTCCACAAATTCGTTAATATCATCCATGGAAGTAAGCTCACGCCAACGAGGCTGGTCTACTCCGATACGGTCGAGCATGGCAGAGAACTTTTCCCTATCCTCGGCATTATCAATGCTCTTTGCCGATGTGCCGAGTATGTTTATTCCTTGTGCATCCAGTCTTAATGCAAGGTTATTGGGTATCTGTCCTCCCGTTGATACAATTACTCCGTGAGGATTCTCCAATTCAAGAATGTCCATTACACGCTCAAAAGTTAGTTCATCGAAGTAAAGACGGTCACACATGTCATAGTCTGTCGATACTGTTTCGGGGTTGTAGTTAATCATCACACTGCGCCATCCCTCTTTGCGGATAGTAGTCAGAGCATTAACACCACACCAATCGAACTCAACGGAACTACCGATTCGGTATGCTCCCGAACCAAGAACCACAATGGAACGGTGGTCGCCCAAGTAATGCACATCGTTCTCTGTTCCATTATATGTGAGATACAGATAGTTGGTCTGTGCCGGATATTCGGCAGCAAGTGTGTCTATCTGCTTCACCACCGGAAAAATATTCAAAGATTTGCGATAGTTACGTACCTTTATGATAGCATCTTCCATATCGTCCACTTTCTCTTTCCATATGGCACGTGCAATCTGAAAATCGGTAAAGCCTTGTTGTTTTGCCTTCTTCAATAGTGGAGAATGGAGAGTTGAGAGTTGAGAATGTTCTTCCAGTTCATTGGCTGTACGTACAATGTTCATCAACTTTTGCAGGAACCACTTATCAATCTTGGTCAATTCGTGAATTTGGTCTACGGTATAACCCGCACGCATGGCTTTGGAGATTACGAAAATACGCTTGTCCGTAGGTTCATGAAGTGCTTTATCTATATCGGGAATTTGCAGTTCTTTGTTTTCCACAAAGCCGTGCATTCCCTGCCCTATCATGCGGAGTCCTTTCTGAATAGCCTCTTCAAATGTACGTCCGATTGCCATTACCTCACCAACCGACTTCATGGATGAACCGAGTTCACGGTCTACTCCGTGGAATTTACCTAAGTCCCAGCGTGGTATCTTACACACCACATAGTCGAGAGCCGGCTCAAAGAATGCGCTTGTTGTTTTGGTTACAGAGTTTTTCAAGTCAAACAATCCGTAACCCAAGCCAAGTTTGGCAGCCACAAAAGCAAGAGGATAACCGGTAGCTTTGGAAGCAAGTGCCGATGAACGGCTGAGACGTGCATTTACTTCAATTACACGGTAATCCTCACTCTCGGGATCAAAAGCATATTGCACGTTACATTCTCCTACAATGCCTATGTGACGAATGATGCGGATGGCAAGTTCACGTAATTTATGGTATTCGGCATTGGTAAGCGTTTGGCTCGGAGCAATAACAATGCTTTCCCCGGTGTGAATGCCAAGAGGATCGAAATTCTCCATGTTACACACCGTGATACAATTATCGAAACGGTCGCGTACTACCTCATATTCCACCTCTTTCCAGCCTTTCAATGATTTCTCCACTAAAACCTGCGGCGAGAATGAGAAAGCTTTCTCGACCAGTTTATCCAGTTCTTCTTCATTATCACAAAAACCTGAACCTAAGCCCCCGAGTGCATAAGCAGCACGCACGATTACCGGATAACCCAGTTCCTTAGCTGCACGACGTGCGTCTATTACATTCTGTACAGCTTCGCTTTTAATGGTTTTCACATTGATTTCGTCGAGCTTCTTCACAAACAGTTCACGGTCTTCGGTGTCCATGATTGCCTGTACCGGAGTTCCGAGCACTTGTACATTATATTTCTCAAGAATGTTTTCCTTATAAAGTGCCACACCACAGTTCAAAGCTGTCTGACCACCGAAAGCAAGCAATATGCCTTGCGGACGTTCTTTGGCAATTACCTTCTCCACGAAGTAAGGAGTAACAGGAAGGAAATAAACCTTGTCGGCAACTCCTTCGCTGGTTTGCACCGTAGCAATATTAGGATTAATCAATACCGTTTCAATACCTTCTTCTTTCAGTGCCTTCAACGCTTGCGAACCTGAGTAATCGAACTCTCCGGCTTCACCGATCTTCAAGGCGCCGGAACCTAATATCAATACTTTCTTTATATCGTCTTTCATTGATTCTTTCTTTTTTAGTATTAAAGCATTCCTACAAACTCATCAAACAAAAACTCCGTATCTTTTGGCCCGCTTGCAGCTTCAGGGTGAAACTGTGCTGAAAAGAAAGGTTTTGTTTTATGTCTGATACCTTCATTTGTACCGTCATTCATATTGATAAACAATGGTTCCCAATCAGCTCCAAGCGTATCGTTGTCTACTGCATAGCCGTGGTTCTGTGAAGTAATGAAGCACTTGTTTGTACCTGCTTGACGCACCGGCTGGTTGTGACTGCGATGTCCGTACTTCAATTTATATATCTTGGCTCCGCCTGCTTTGGCAAGTAGTTGGTTACCCATACAGATTCCGAAGATAGGCTTATCTCCTTTCAACGCTTCGCGAATGTGATCTACTGCTGCACTGCATGTATCAGGATCACCGGGTCCGTTAGAGATAAACAGTCCGTCATATTCCAATGTATTGAAATCATAATCCCAAGGCACACGAACCACTGTCACATCCCTTTTCAACAAGCAACGAAGAATGTTTTCTTTCACTCCGCAATCCACCAGCACCACACGTTTCTTTCCAGTGCCGTAGGTCTTAACTTCCTTGCAGCTCACCCGGGCTACCTGATTGATTAAGTTAGGATCTACAAACTCTATCTCGTTATCATCCCCGAACACAATCTTTCCTTTCATCGAGCCTTTCTCCCGGAGTAATTTGGTTAATGCACGGGTATCCACACCACATATTCCGGCAATTTTTTCATCTTTCAGCCAGTCTCCCAAACTACAGGTTGCATTCCAATGGCTGTATTCTTCGGAGTAATCGGAAACGATGATAGCTTCGGCATGGATTTTATCGCTTTCCATAAAGTCGGAAAGACCGTTGTGGCTGCTGCATGGCGGAACACCGTAATTACCCACCAACGGATAGGTGAGCACCATTAACTGACCGGAATAAGAAGGATCGGTCAAACTCTCGGGATAGCCTGTCATTGCAGTGTTAAAAACTACCTCTCCCGCAACCGGTTTCTCATAACCGAAAGACTTGCCTGTGAAACGACTTCCATCGTCAAGGATTAAAGTTACATTCTTCATCTCAAATATGTTGTATTAAAACTGATATACCTGTTCTATATAATTAATAAATGCCCGGTTCAACATCTTCACACCTCCCGGAGTAGGATAATCCCCACTGAAATACCAATCTCCCTTATAACCCGGACATGCTTCGCGCAGACCGTCGAGGTGCTGATACACAATCTCCACTTTTGCTTTCGTTCCTGCCGGAGTAAGCATTTCCACCATCTTGGCAGAAATCTCTTCATCCGTAAACGGTGCATAAATCTCTTTCACATAGTTCACCATCTGCTCTTTAGGTAAATCCATCTGTTCTTTCGACTTACGATAGGCAGCCGCAATGACGTCTTTCATATCTCTTTCCTTCAACAGTTCGATGGCTGCACGGAAAGCTATGAACTCACTCATCTTCGACATATCTATGCCGTAGTAATCGGGATAGCGAACCTGCGGTGAAGAAGAAACAATCACAATCTTCTTCGGGTTCAAACGGTCGAGGATTCCGATGATACTTTGTTTTAATGTAGTTCCGCGAACGATACTGTCGTCTATGATAACCAAGTTATCCACATTGGGAACAAGGCTGCCGTATGTTATGTCATACACATGAGCTGCAAGGTCGTTTCTTGTATTGCCTTCCGCAATGAATGTACGCAGTTTGATGTCCTTTATTGCCACCTTTTCCGAGCGGATGCGCATGGAAAGTATCTTTTCCAGTTCTTCGTGTGAAGGCTGATGGCCGAGGGCTGCAATCCGTTCCGCTTTCTGTCGGTTCAGATAGTTGTCAAAGCCTTCGAGCATACCATAAAAAGCAACTTCCGCCGTGTTGGGAATAAAAGAGAATACCGTATGTTCGAGGTCATTGTTTACAGCTTTCAAAATCGGTTCCACCAGATTCTCCCCCAAACGCTTTCTTTCCTTATATATATCTTCATCACTTCCACGTGAGAAATAAATACGTTCAAACGAACATGCTTTTATCTCTTTAGCCCTGTTAATCTGTGCCGTGCGCAGTTTCCCTTCCTTGTTCACAAACAAAGCCTGACCGGGTTGCAATTCCTTAATCGTGTCTTTGCTTACATTCAAAGCAGTTTGTATGACAGGTCGTTCGGATGCCAATACCACAATCTCATCGTCTGCATACCAGAATGCCGGACGTATTCCCCAAGGATCGCGAACTGAGAACATCTCCCCGCTTCCGGTGATGCCGCAAATCACGTAACCACCGTCCCATACCGCACTCGACTTCTTCAACACATTTGCCAGATCTATCTGTTCTTCAATAGCATGCGTTATATCCATCCCCTTCAAGCCCTCGTCTTCACATTTTTGGTAAAGGCGTTCTACCTCCCGGTCGAGACGGTGTCCCACTTGTTCCAACATAATATAAGTATCGGCATACTTACGCGGATGTTGCCCGATAGCTGTAATCTGCTTGAAGATTTCGTCCACATTAGTCATATTGAAGTTACCACACAAAGCAAGATTCTTTGCACGCCAGTTGTTCCGGCGAAGAAACGGATGAACATAAGAAATGCCGCTTTTGCCCGTGGTGCTGTATCTCAGGTGTCCCATATACAGTTCTCCGGCAAAGGGCAGGCAGCACTTTGCAAACTCCGCATCTTTCATTTGTTGCGGTGTGAGGTCTTTATAATTGGAATATACCGCGTCAAATATCTCTGTTATAGCTCCGGCACCCATGGCACGTTCGCGAAACATATATTCTTCTCCGGCATCGGCTTGCAGCTTCACACAGGCAAGTCCGGCACCTTCCTGTCCGCGGTTATGTTGTTTCTCCATCAGCAGATAGAGTTTGTTCAGCCCATACATCCATGTGCCATACTTCTGTTGATAATACTCCAACGGTTTCAGCAGGCGCACCATGGCCACTCCACATTCATGTTTCAAAGGTTCCATAGCTTATATAAATTAAATTGTGAAAAGTAAATTCTGTGAGGAAAGAAAAAGTGAAATAGAAAGAAGCAGAAAAAGAAAGGAAAGCGGAAAAACGAAGCGGGAACAAACGGAGAGCAATATAAAAAAGGAATCTTTGCCCCGCCTCCCGTCAACGTGGGGGTAGGCATCTTCCGTTTATCCATATTGCCTACTATTCTGCGCATATTTCAGTACATATATTTCATTTCATGTGCAAAGATAGAAAGTTTTGCTGACATATGGTAATGAGAAATGAGAAATATTTAATATTTGAACACTTTTACACTTTCTCTTATTCTCCTTAACTTTTCACGGAAACATTCTTTTTCATCTCCTCCTCCAATTAATGAAAAGAGAGTTAAAAGCCATTGAACAAATTCCCACCCCACAGGTTATAGAACTAAAATACAGGAAAGTATGGAACAGGCAGTTTTAATCACCAATGTACTTATCTTCGACGGGACGAATGAAAAAGCATTCAACGGCAACGTATTGATTGAAGGCAACCGCATCAAGCAAGTATCACAATCTCCCCTCCCTGCAGAAGGAGCCGCCGTTATCGACGGAAAAGGCAAGTTCCTGATGCCGGGGATGATAGACGCCCACTGGCACTCATACATGTCATGCAATACCATGATGGATTTACTCACAGCAGATGCCGCCTACACCCAGTTCAAAGCCGGACAGGAAGCAGGGAGAACATTAATGAGAGGATTTACCGGCATACGCGATGCCGGAGGCCCTGTATTCGGATTGAAACGCGCCATAGACGAAGGTATCCTCACAGGGCCGAGAATCTACCCCAGCGGAGCTATCATTTCGCAAACAGGAGGACACGGAGATTTCCGTGCCGTGTATGACGAACCACGCCCCTTCGACTGTTGCGGATTGACACACACCGAAGAAATAGGAGCCGCCATCATTGCCGACGGAGTGGATGCCGTTACCGTAGCCGCCCGGAACAACCTGCGGCTCGGTGCAAGCCAGATTAAACTGATGACCGGAGGCGGCGTTGCCTCACTTTATGACCGGTTGGAAGATACCCAATATTTTGAAGAAGAAATCCATGCGGCAGTGAAAGCAGCCGAAGATGCAGGCACATATGTAATGGTACACGTGTATGTGCCCCGTGCCATAGCCAGAGCCATCCAAGCCGGAGTGAAAAGCATAGAGCACGGACACCTGATAGACGAACCAACGATGGAACTGATAGCGGAAAAAGACGTTTGGCTCAGCATGCAGCCGTTTACCCTCGAAGACAATACTTTTCCTACCAAAGAACAACAGGCAAAGCACGAAATGGTGGTTCAGGGAACAGATAACACCTACCGTCTTGCTAAGAAATACGGGGTGAAGCTGGCATGGGGAACCGACTTACTGTTCAACCCTGCCAATACAAAGAATGAGAACAAAGACATAGGTAAATTGCAAACGTGGTTCACCAACTTTGAAATCCTAAAGATGATTACACATGACAATGCGCAACTGCTTGCCCTCTCAGGCGACAGAAACCCCTATCCGGGCAAACTCGGAGTTATTGAAGAGGGTGCATGGGCAGACATCATCTTAGTAAACGGAAATCCTCTTGAGGACATTACTTTGCTTGAAAACCCCGAAAGCAACATCTCTTTCATTATGAAAGACGGGAAAATTTATAAAGACCAAACAGGAAACTAAGAAATTCCCCGATACATTGGGGTTGTGTCAAAATAGTAAGTTAAGTTTTAATTTGACACAACCCATTAAAGGCAATAGTGGGTAAAAAGACTATAATAAGGAATATTTTCCACTTTTACCTTCATATCTTCATTTAACATTTACATCTCCAATTACTAATAGGTTACGATGAACATTTAACTTCTCTAATCTCCACTTTATCTTCATGGAATGTTCATTTTATGAACATTGCTTTTAAAAGAAAAATAAGGAAATACTGTAAACTGCTGTACTTTTATACACCTATTTTTACCCTAAAATTTGGAAATTACAGAAATATTTCGTATATTTACAG
>ERZ826016.488-NODE-488-length-48611-cov-16.081411_pt1 | contig 48611 bp, 43 predicted proteins | sample MGYA00519872_ERZ826016 | MGnify/ENA primary metagenome ERZ826016 (study PRJEB31778, sample SAMEA3449218) | human gut metagenome | biome: human gut; feature: human-associated habitat; material: faeces | place: United Kingdom | collected 2010/2012 ... | reverse complement strand
GACTCGCTAAATTATATGCATAAAAAGAAAAGCCCTCAGACTTTTACATTGATCCGGTATCATCACCTCTTATGAATTATCGGTTGGAACAGATGCCAATGCCATAAATCAAACAGTTGCCAAAGGAGAGTTCTCAAATATCAAGAACAACCCTATCATGCAATCCGTCTACTTTACTCCGGTAAAGGCAAGATACATCCAACTGAAAGCAACACGAATGGCTAATGAAAACGGGCCAATGGGATTTGCAGAGATTGGTATACAATAAAGGCATTTATCAGTAAGCCGGGAAGCGAAATATGGGAAATATGAAAAAACTTTCTCCTATTTCGCTTTTTTATTGTAACAACTTTCCTCCCGCTTACGTCTCTATTAATGAACAGTGATTGATAGCGCATCAACAGAAGAAAAAATAATAACTTAAAAACGATAAAGATATGATGAAGAAATGTTTATTTTGCTTAGTATTATTGGCAGCATGCCAATTAAGCTACGGTCAGACAGTTAAAGAATTGATTGAAGAGTTCTCAAAGGTAAAAGGTGCAGAATACACCAAAGTAGGAAAAGTAGCCAAAGGACTGGATTGTGTAGAAGTAATAGAATTGAAAGACTGCTCCGGCGATGTGAAAGAAAAGTTCCTGAACAGCCTCAGCACCCTTAAAGACAGCAACTATGAAATAATGGTGAAAACAAACGAGAATGGAGAAAAGACCAGAGTAATGAAAGGCGCTCAGGGCAGTAAAATGGAAGATGAAATGGTGGTACTGACAGCAGGAGACAATGATTACACCATAGTCAGAATAAAAGGTAAAATGGCAGCAAAGGAATTAAGCAAGTTTAACAAGTAAGTTCATGGATGCAGAATGCTTCAAACAACAATATCTACCTTGTCACGAAAAGCTTTACCGGATAGCTTTCAGACTGCTTGGCAACGCTTGCGACGCGGAAGATATGGTACAAGAAGCGTATCTGAAACTCTGGAACAAACGGGATGAACTGGCAGAAGTAAAGAACCCGGAATCTTACAGTGTGGTTATACTCAAGAACCTTTGTTTCGATTTTCTGCGTTCGGCAAAAGACAATATTGACGACCGGGCTCCCGAAGACTTGAACATTGCGGGTGAAACATCGGTAGCAACCGAAATAGAGATGAAAGACGAATTCAACTGCATTAAAGAAGTCATTTTCCACCTTCCGCGGCAACAACGGCAAGTAATGATATTACGCCATGTGAATGATTGCTCAATGGAAGAGATAGAAAAAGTAACCGGACTAAATGCTATCAACATCAGGGTATTGCTATCCCGGGCAAGAAAGAAGATACGTGAACAGTTTAACAGAAAGGATTAAGAGATGAAAACAGAAGATGTAGAGAAATTGCTTGCCAAATTCTATGAAGGAGAAACTACAACAAGCGAAGAACAGACACTACACCGTTATTTTGAAACGGAGGAAGTACCTGAACACCTGCTTGCAGACAAAGAAGTATTCTCGGCTTTGGCAGACCGTACAGAGATAAACATCCCTTTTGATTTGGAAAGTAAGCTGAGCAAATCTATCGACCAATGGGAGGAAGCTGAAAAAAAGGTTATTAAAGTCAAGCACAACCGGAGAGTTTATTGGCAATGGGTAGGCAGCATAGCCGCAAGTATTCTGTTAGTATTCGGCATATGGACTTACATTGACAGGAACGAAAGTAATACTCCGGTACTGGCAGATACTTTTACCAATCCTGAAGATGCATACCGGGAAGCACAAAAAGTACTGGCACTCGTTTCACTCAACCTGAATAAAGGAATGGAACAGGTAGAAAATGCCCAACAAAAAACAGAGAAAGCAGATAAAATAGTAAAGAAAACCATTAATTCAATCAGACAATGAAACTAAGAAAACTTATATTAATGATATGCTTATGTTGTTCATTCTCAGCATTTGCACAAGATGATGTTCTCGAAAAGCTATCGGATATGGATGGTGTTTCCGCAGTATATATCTCCAAAAGCATGTTTGGCAGTATGGGAGGTATGGATATGGGTGGCTTAGACATCAGCAAAGTAGCCGGTAAAATAGAAGCCATGCAAGTATTGACAGCAGAAAAAAACAAGGCTGCACAAGCCATGAAAGCCGAAGCAGACAAGTTGGTCAAGAATAAAGACTACGAAGTGATGATGAAAGTAAAGGACAGTGATTCGAAAGTTGCGTTCTACATTAAAAGGGAGAATAATAAAATAAAAGGCCTATTGATGTTAGTAGACGAGACTCCCAAGGAATACACCATTATTCAAATAAAAGGAGACCTGTCACTGAAAGAAATACAGAACATCACCAATCAAAAATAAAAAAAGCATCAGGGCTTTATACCCTGATGCTTTTTTAGTGTTTATAATAAATAGAACTTATGCCCAATAGATATAAGCCAAAGTAGACAAGCTAATCACCATCCAAAGCAATACACCCTGTACCAACGGTTTAATACCAACCTGCTTAATTACATCTCTTGACAAAGAAGCACCAATAAAGAACAAAGTAATAGTCAAGCCCTTACGTGCCAATCCGGAAATAGCGCTTCCCACAGCCGGAACGCTTTGCAACAAATAAGTATTGATAACGATAGCTACCACAAAGAACAAGATAAACCAAGGAATACTGATTTTCTTTCCGTCGCCTTTAAATATGAAAGAAGTAACAAGCGCCAAAGGAATAATCCATAATGCACGGGTAAGTTTAATAGTAGTAGCTACTTCCAAAGCCTTTTCCCCATAGGCAGCACCGGCACCAACTACAGAACTTGTATCATGGATAGCGATAGCTGCCCAAGTACCAAACTGTGTCTGGCTCATATCCAACCAATGACCTATCACCGGAAAGATGAACAATGCAATAGCATTCAATATAAAGATAGTTCCGAGAGCAACAGACATTTCACTGTCCTTCGCTTTCAAAACCGGACCGACGGCTGCAATGGCACTACCACCGCAAATAGCCGTACCTGAACTAATCAGGTAAGATGTGTCACGGTCTACCTTTAAAAACTTACGGCCAATGAACCAGCCGATAGCCATTGTACCCACAACAGACAGAACAGTAAACTCCATTCCTTCCTTGCCCGATGCAAGCGATGCCTGAAGATTCATGCCGAATCCCAAACCCACAACCGAATATTGTAATAAATATTTAGATACTTTCTTGTTGAACTTAGGATGAGCCTGCCCGCAGATCAGAGCAAAAGCCAAACCGAGGAACAATGCAACGGGAGGAGTTACCCATGCGGAATAAGGAGCCATTCCCGGAATGTAATCCAACAATAAAAAGAAAGTAAGTAGAGTCAGCATTGTGACGTAAATAACTTTGTTATTGCTTTTCAAAGATGCAGTAATAGTTGAAATCATTTTTCTATTATTTAATGTTTAATCTTTCGAGTCGCAAAGGTACGCCAACATTCTGAAATGTACTAATTGTTTATAATTATGGCTTATAACTTTTCCTTATATCTCGCTGCAAACTGCATAAACACCTGCGGAAGTCCTCCCTCTTGCCCCTGTGCCTGAACGAAATTAAACTCCCGGCACATGGTAAGGTCTTGAATATCCACCACTTTAAATCTTCCGGAATGCAATTCCTGTGCAATGGAACGAATAGATACAATTCCCATACAATCCGTATGTTCCAGAAAAAGTTTGATTCCCTCCGTACTCCCCAAATGCATTTTCACATTCAGAGAAGATAACTTAATGTTATGTTCCTGCAAAGCAGTTTCCAACACATCAAGCGTGCCCGAACCTCTTTCCCTCAATGCCAATGGTATTTGTTGGAACTCCTCGAGCGAAATCTCATCAAGGTTAACCAATTTGCTTTTGGTATGCACCACGGCAACCAGTTCATCTTGCAGGAAAGGTGTATATTTCAGATTAGACTGACGGTGAATTCCCTCTACCAATCCCAAATCAATCCTGTGTTCCTGCAACCCGGTTTCTATTTCACGGGTATTTCCATTCAGCAAAGAAAGCGATACTTGCGGAAACTTCTCTATGAACTTTGCCAGCAAAGGCGGAAGTACATATTGCGCAATAGTGGTGCTCGCCCCCAAACGTAGTTCACCCGTATATTCATTGTGCAGCAAGTGCATGTCATATTCCAATCGTTTGTAATCTTCCAAAATACGTTCACTGTGCTCAAGCAACAGCTTTCCTGCCGGAGTAAGTGTAATCTTATTCCCTAACCTCTCAAACAGGCGTACCTGATACAAACTCTCCAACTCCTGGATATGCTTCGTTATGGCAGGCTGGCTCACAAACAACTCCTGCGAAGCCTTCGTGAAACTAAGATTCTTAGCTACGCTGCAAAATACTTTTAATCTGAAATCGGCAGACATAATATCTATTTATAATAATCAATCCAATTCATCTCCACGGATGCCCAATGCCTGCATCACGGGATATATCAACAGTTCCCAATGGGTGGAAATCTGCCTCTCCGGTTCGTTCATACGGAACTGGATTACTTCCATATCTTCCCTTTCAGGCAAACTGTTCATTACTTTTTCGCCATACAGCTCATTGTTTGAAACAAGAATAAGCCGTTTCACCGTCTTTGCTTCACCCACTACTTTCAAAGACTCCAGATAAAGTTGCTCCAAAGTTGCCATATCCTCCGGTTGAAAAGAGTTGAAACAGAACTCTCCGAATTGGTTCTTGAAAGCCGTATCATTCAATTCTTTCTCCAAACCGGACGGGTTACAGTTAACAAGCTTTGTACAATCCTTATCATATATCAATATCACCTGAATCTGCTTCTCGCCCTCAGCCACTCCGGCATCCAACGCAAGATAAGTCATTAATTCCGATAAATCCACTGTTTGCAGCGGTCGGTTCAGCATTCCCTCAAAAGCTTTTTTTATATCATTTACCACAAAATTCAAGAATGATGCATCGATCAACATCACTGTTTCATTAAACTGTGCCTTCTGTTCCATATTGTATTTTATCGTTTATGGGGATAAAGATACGAATTATCGGCAAAAAAACTTCTCCACCCCAGATATTTGATAAAATAATCGCCACATATAATAAGCACCTCCCTGCCCGAAGCTAAGCCTTTCTTCTCGCACGACTAACTCCGTTTATCCTTACATATTAGTAACTTGACAACTGTCAATTATATACTTGACAGACGCCAATTAATAACTTGACAGCTGTCAAGTATATAATTGACAGTTGTCAAGTTATTTAATAATGCAAAGAAAACGCCTAAACACAACGGATAAAACATCTTAGCCATGCTGAAAAAAAAGACTGGTATTCAGCAAGATTAGAATATTTGACAGGACACTCTCACCATTTTCTGACTTTTTGTCATATATTTATTAAAATCAACTAAAATATGTCTCTTTTTATGCGCTGGCAAATCTTTTGACGCCTGTTAAGTGTTACACACAACGTGAAGAAATTTAGAAAGGAGAAAATATATGAACTTTAACAACTTTACAATTAAATCTCAGGAGGCCGTTCAGGAGGCGGTCAATCTGGTACAGGCACGTGGGCAGCAAGCTATCGAGCCTGCTCACCTGCTCTATGGAGTGTTGAAGGTAGGCGAAAATGTAACCAACTTCATCTTCCAGAAACTGGGTGTGAACGGAACCCAGATAAGCACTGTACTGGACAAACAGATTGACTCTTATCCGAAAGTATCGGGTGGCGAACCTTACCTGAGCCGTGAGTCAAACGAAGTTCTGCAAAAGGCAACGCAATTCTCAAAGGAAGCAGGCGATGAATTTGTTTCGCTCGAATTCCTTCTTCTTGCCCTTTTAGTGGTGAAGAGCACTGTCTCCACCATTTTGAAGGATGCGGGAATGACCGAGAAAGATACGCGGACAGCCATTTCGGAACTGAGAAAAGGAGAAAAGGTAACTTCGCAATCAAGTGAAGATACTTACCAGTCATTGAGCAAATATGCCATCAATCTGAATGAAGCCGCACGCAACGGCAAACTTGATCCGGTTATCGGACGTGACGAGGAAATCCGCCGAGTGCTTCAGATTCTGAGCCGACGCACAAAGAACAACCCGATTCTTATCGGTGAGCCGGGTACAGGTAAAACCGCTATCGTTGAAGGGCTTGCACACCGTATCCTACGTGGGGATGTGCCGGAGAACCTGAAAAACAAACAAGTTTACTCTTTGGACATGGGAGCACTTGTGGCGGGAGCCAAATATAAAGGTGAGTTCGAAGAACGTTTGAAATCGGTTATCAACGAAGTAACCAAATCGGACGGACAGATTATCCTGTTCATTGATGAGATTCATACATTGGTGGGAGCCGGAAAAGGTGAAGGCGCAATGGATGCCGCAAACATTCTGAAACCAGCCCTTGCACGTGGTGAGTTACGATCTATCGGTGCAACGACTTTGGACGAATACCAGAAGTATTTTGAAAAAGACAAAGCATTGGAACGCCGTTTCCAAACCGTCTTTGTGAATGAGCCGGACATTATGAGCACCATTTCTATTCTTCGTGGATTGAAAGAACGCTACGAAAACCACCACAAAGTACGTATCAAAGACGATGCCATCATTGCTGCCGTGGAGCTTTCGAACCGTTACATCACCGACCGTTTCTTGCCGGATAAAGCCATTGACTTAATGGATGAGGCTGCTGCCAAGTTGCGTATGGAAGTGGATTCCGTACCCGAAGAGTTGGATGAAATATCACGTAAGATCAAACAATTGGAAATTGAGCGCGAAGCTATCAAACGTGAGAAAGACGAACCTAAGTTGAAGCAACTCAACAAAGAGATTGCCGAAATGAAGGAACAGGAGAACTCGCTCAAAGCCAAATGGCAGAGTGAGAAAACCATTGTGAACAAGATTCAGCAAAACAAGGTGGACATCGAAAACCTCAAGTTTGAAGCCGACAAAGCCGAACGCGAAGGCGATTATGGAAAAGTTGCCGAGATTCGTTATGGTAAGTTGCAAGCTCTTGATGCCGAGATTCAGCAATATCAGGAAGAACTGAGAAAGATGCAGGGCGACAAAGCAATGATTAAAGAAGAAGTAGACGGTGAAGATATTGCCGACGTGGTTTCACGTTGGACAGGAATACCTGTCAGCAAGATGCTTCAAAGCGAAAGAGAAAAACTTCTCCATTTAGAAGAAGAACTTCACCTTCGCGTGGTAGGTCAGGATGAGGCTATCGCTGCCGTGTCCGATGCTGTACGCAGAAGCCGTGCAGGATTGCAAGATCCGAAACGTCCTATCGGTTCGTTCATCTTCCTCGGAACAACAGGTGTAGGTAAAACCGAACTTGCCAAAGCTCTTGCCGAATACTTGTTTGACGATGAAACGATGATGACACGTATCGACATGAGTGAATATCAGGAGAAGCACTCGGTATCACGCCTTATCGGAGCGCCTCCGGGATATGTGGGTTATGATGAAGGCGGACAATTAACCGAAGCCGTTCGCAGAAAGCCCTATTCAGTAGTGTTGTTCGACGAAATTGAAAAGGCGCACCCGGATGTTTTCAACATCTTGTTGCAAGTACTTGACGACGGGCGACTGACTGATAACAAGGGACGTGTGGTTAACTTCAAGAATACAATTATCATCATGACTTCAAACTTGGGAAGTGCATACATCCAAAGTGAGTTCGAAAAGATGAACGACGAGAACCGTGAAGTTATCATTGAGGAAACAAAGAAAGAAGTGATGTCCATGCTGAAGAAAACCATCCGACCGGAGTTCCTGAACCGTATCGACGAAACAATCATGTTCTTACCGTTGAACAAAGAACAGATTGAGGAAATCGTAACGCTTCAAATCAATGGTGTAAAGAGGATGCTTTCCGAAAACGGAATCAACTTGCAGTTAACCGATGCGGCTACTCAATTCCTTGCCAGCACAGGTTATGATCCTGAGTTTGGTGCCCGTCCGGTAAAAAGAGCCATTCAGCGTTATTTATTGAATGACTTATCAAAGAAACTGCTTGCCGGAGATGTGAACCGGGATAAACCGATCATTGTAGATGCAGCAGGAGACGGATTGAAGTTTAGCAACTGATATACGTAAGTATATAAAAAGAAAATGCTGTTTGGATATTCCAGACAGCATTTTTTGTTCTATAAAGGTTTCACAGGGATACAAATATCCACAATGAATTTCTTCTCGGGATGCTCGTCCCGGTTATTCTGATAGATCTCATAATGATGTCCATTAGTACACTGACAACCATGCTCCTTTAGCAAATCAAACATTGCATGCCAAGCAGCAGGAAACTCTTCCATCGCTATTTCGAAACGTCCAATAGCATATTGCCCTCCGCTTATTTCATATTGACCTATTTCTCCCTCGGCTTTTACACCTTTAGTTACAATCATTCCGGCATCAGCAGTCAACTTATCTTTTGCTGTAATATCGGGATCATCGTGATAAACAGAGATCAATTTCATTTCGGGTGCAGTAACTAACCCTCTCGGATAAGCCCATTGCATTAACTTAGCAAACGCCCCCTGCATTTGGTCGAGTGCTCCCTGATGACGGCAATAAATAATATTGATTGCCGGTAAGTTCTTAATTTCAAATGTACAATTCATTGTTACTCCTTTTACTATTAATGTTTTATGGGAACAAAAGTAACGGGAATAGGAACGACTGTTTGTATCAATTATGCTTTTGAATGAACTATTCTTGCTATCTTGTAGAAGTTTATTGCTCCGATACTCCTCTGCAGTCATTCCAAAGTGACGTTTGAAGTTACGACAAAAGACATTCATAGAACTAAAACCACACTCATAAGCAATATTCATCACCGGAGCAGAAACATCACTCAGTAACAACGATGCAGCCCTTTCTAATCTTCTTCTCAATACATATTTAGCTAAAGGCTCCCCCATAGTAGAAGAAAATATGCGATGAAAATGATAGGAAGATAAACTAATTTGCGCAGCCAGTTCTTCTACTGTTAATTGCTTGTCAAGATTAGCATAGATATAATCTATAACCTTATTAATCTGCCGTGTGTAGTCTTTTTCTTTTGTGCTCATTCCGACAATAAGTTTCTTATTTTATTCTCCAACTGTTCCACTGTTATTCCTAAAGAAGTATCGGCAATCCACCTCACAGTTCCACTCCTGTCTGCAAGATAGAAACGTGGGATTGTCATATCTGCAAAAAGAGAATATGCTTTTCTATCGTTATCAATATATACCGGCATATTAAAAGCGTTTTCTTTCCAATAGTCCGACACCGTATTCGCAGTTTGTCCACGAGATATAGTCCACATTGCAAAGGATGAATCATCTTTCAAGTCTTTCCAAACAGCCTCAACAAAAGGAAGCTCCCTACGACAGTCACCGCAAGTTGTGTCAAAAAAAACAAGAAAAGCTACCTTCCCCTTTAACGTTTCGGAAGATATGGTTTCACCATTTATTGCCATTAATTCAAAAGAAGGCAATGAATCTCCCGGCAAAATTTTGGACTCTCCGTTTCTTTCTTCATCATCTTTAATACAAGAAGTAAAACACAATACAGCAAATAACATGAATAACCAGTTCTTTTTCATATCTCTTTCTTTCAGAAACAAAAAGAGGATAACTTTAGTTGTAAGTTATCCTCTCAATATGTTATCTTTTACAATACGCTTATTCTGCTGTTTCTTCTTTAGCTGCTTCTTGTTCTGCAAAGTCTGTAAGACCGTTAGTAGCAAGAATATTGTACCACGAAATAAGTTTTTTAATGTCTGTTACATATACTCTGTCGCGGTCAAAATCCGGAAGAATCTCCGCAAAGTAAGTGCGCAGTTCATCACCTGAAGCCTTTTTGGGATCAATAGATGCTACGGCTCCGTTCTCTTTTTCTTTCACTGAAGTAAGAACGTCTTTCAAAGGCACTTCCGCATCATTGGTATACATTGCTATATCAGCCAAAGAAATTACCTTTTCATTGCCATGAACAGGAAAACGCTTTTTATCTGATGAGATTGTTTCTACAATCAACATATTCTTTCCCTGAGAAATCAATTTATATAATCCAGGTTTTCCTGAGATTGATAAAATAGTCTTTAACATAGTATGTCTAAATTTTATTTTAATACTTTACGGAGGGCAAAAGTAACATTCCATAACGAGACTTACAAAAGTAAGCTCAATAAAAAATGCCTGTTTAAACAAATATTAGGAAAGTATGCCTTTTTCAAGAAGACTAATCAACTCCATTACTTGGGGAATAAGCATGCTTTCATCATCGTTCTTTATCACATAATGTGCATGAAGCTTTTTCTCCTCATCATCCATCTGGCTTTGAATCCGTTTCAGTATGAGTTCTTTAGGAGATAAATCACGCTTCATCGCTCTATGCAGACGAACTTCTAAAGGAGCATATACCATCACGACTGCATCCACTTCGCCGGCAAAGCCCGCTTCCACAAGAATAGCCGATTCCATTCCCACAATCTTGCAATCATTATGTTCCAATACCCACTTATGAAAATCATCCTTCACCCGAGGATGGATAATAGCATTCACTTGTTTGGCATGATTAGGATGACTGAAAATATAGGAAGCAAGATAAGGTTTGTTTAACTCTCCTCCCTTATATACATCTTCACCCAACAAAGAAACTAATTTTTCCTTGATAACAAGATCTGTTAGTGTCAATCGTTTGGACTCAATATCAGATATATAAACAGGGACGCCCATTACCTCCAATAAACGGGAAACAACAGATTTACCGCTTCCTATGCCACCGGTAATGCCTATCTTAATTGCCGCCATAAGTGGGAATTTGTTCTATCAGGAAATCCACTTGCTCCGGAATGATACGCACATGGCTGACACCGGCAGGTAAAGACTTCAACTTCAGTGTATATTTATCAGACGAGCTCTTAATAAGTTCATTATAAGGAACTTCTAAGACAAAATCATCGGGATGAATATGTTTGAAACGATGCAAGCCAACCAAAAAAGTAACTTGCACTTTCGAGGGGAAAGTACGCAATATCTTATCTGTAGGAAATCCCACTCCGATGACAGGAATCTCAATAGTCTTTTCTGTAAAAATATCGACAGGAAAAGTAACCTCAATTGAATTAGGTACAAACTTTGCCCCGCGAACCCTTTCTAAAGTTATACGTTGTTTAAGTGTATCTGTTATTTCCAACAGCTTAACATTCTGTGTATAAGCAACCTTTATCGTATCAAGTATAGCTTTTGGAGCATATACAACAACCGAATCGGGAGAGTATATCGTGTCGGCCATGTAATACTGTGGTCCTGCCGTCACTTCTCCTCTTAATCTTACAGGAATCTTTTTTGCTTTCCCTTTCGAGTAAATATAATCAAGCGTATCGGGCTTAATATTCAATAATTTAGTGGAAGCATTTAACTGACCGAGAATTTTCCTCTCCAACTCTCCCGAAAGGATTTTTACATGGCTGCCTCTGTCCTTATAGTCATTGAAATCTATGGAGATGGGATAAAAGCTCTGCCCCAACATATAATTAAGAAGCACCGTACCTTTATCTTTCACTGTTATGCGAAGTTCATTGACAGGCTCCGAAGTCATGACCACATCATTGGGAACATTCTTTAATTTTAGAGGAATAGAGAATTCCGTTTCATAGTCATTCTTCAATGTTTGTAACAACCAGAAACCGGTTGCTACCAAGAAAAAAAACAAAAAGATTAAAAACTCTCTGCTCTGAGCACTGAGCAAAAAGTTTCTAATCTTTCTTATAATTGTAAAGTAAAAGTATTTAATGTTCCTTGAAGTGAACATAATCCTCCTTTACTTATTTAGATGCGTTCTGAGTACCTTCTGGTGCAGCAGCAAAAATAGAATTCTTATCTATCTTGATTTTAACGTTATCAGCTATTTCCAAAGTGATAACATTATCATCAATGCTTTTAATTTTTCCATGAATACCTCCGGCAGTAACTACTTGCTGACCAACTTCAAGGTTTTTACGGAAATTAGCAATTTCTTTTTGCTTTTTATTTTGAGGACGGATCATAAAGAAATACATAATAGCAAATACTGCTATCATCATAATCCAAAAATAAGAATCCTGACCGCCCATACCGGCTTGCAATAATACAGTTAATAAATTCATAAAATATCAGTTTTAGTTTTATACTTATAATAACAAAGGTATCAGTTTTTTGTTAACTTCCCTTCTTTTTTTAATTGATTAACTATTCCATCCAAAGTTCCATTGATAAAACTACCACTCTTAGCCGTACTGTATAGTTTAGCTATTTCAACATATTCATTCAAAGAAACGCTTACCGGAATATTTGGGAAACTCAATAACTCAGCCAAAGCAATCTGCATGATTATTACATCCATAAATGCAATGCGATCCAAGTCCCAATTCTTTGTATTCTCACTAATCAAATGACGATAATAATCAGCATTCAATATCGTGCGACGGAACAAACGGCGTGCAAACTCCTGATCTTCATCATCTTTAAATTCCGGCAGAAGCAACTGGTTTGCTCCATTCTTTTCATCAAAGCGCTTGATAGTCTTCAATACAAATGTATCAACAATTTCCTTATCATCATTCCAATACAAACTTTGCTCTTCCAGCACTTCATCCAAAGACTCGTTGTTAAATATGAAACTCTTATAAAGCTTTCTCCATAATTCACGGTCTTCTTCATAAGAATCTCCGGTAGACGACATATAATCTTTATATATATCAGAATCGGCAATCTTATCAAACAACTCTTTTATAAAGTCTTGTTCATTTTCCCAGTTCTTCTTCTGATTAGCAACAAACTCCATTAACTGCTTGTTCACCTCTAATTGGGCAATAAACTTGTTTTCAACAAATTTCATGCATGGGGCCAACTCTTCTCTCGTTGGTCTAAGTTTATTTTTTCCGGCATCAATGCGCTTTCTCGCATAATTCGTCAATTCTATCATCAGCACAAGCAAATAATTGTATAAATCATAGGCCTTAGACAGACTGAAGAACAACTCTTTTTCAGCCGTATCCAGGTTTTTACTGCCGTTTTGATAGTATGCATAGACTATCTGCACAATTTTAAGACGAATAAGAACTCTGTTAATCATAACTTTCAAACATAATTTATCAACGAGCTGCAAAAGTAGGCATTTTTAATGACATGGAAGAAAGAAATTACATTTTTTAATGCATAAAATATTTATCAGCAATGAAAAATAGAGTTTGCTATTAACTTTCTTCTCTTTTCTTTTGACGATTTAAAAAAAATACTCAATTTTGAGCCCGATTTATAAGAAACAAACAGAAGTGTTTTTTGATTTTAAAAACAGAATATTTTTATAATCATGGAAGAATTAAAAAAGAAAAGTGCAGTGGACATGAACGATAAGGAGATTATTTTCTCTAAATCAATCAAAGCAGGGAAACGTATCTATTATTTAGACGTGAAGAAGAACCGGAAAGATGAAATGTTTCTGGCTATCACCGAGAGCAAGAAGGTGGTAACCGGTGAAGGCGACGACTCACAAGTTACTTTTGAGAAACACAAAATCTTCCTATATAAAGAAGATTTCGAAAAGTTTATGAATGGTCTGAATCAAGCCATCCGTTTCATCAATGAAGAACAAGGAACCGTGGAAAACGCTTCTTGTACCGAAGAAATTACTGATGCGGTTGAAAACAAAACCAAAGAAGAAGCGCCATTAAGTGCGGAAGAAATCAAAATAGATATTGACTTTTAAAAAGAATATAAACCTTTATCTTTAAGCATAAAGAATTAATATTTATCGCTTTTATCTATCCTAATATATAGATGAAAGCGATTCTTTTTTAATAACTCCTTTGCCATATCAAACAAAAATCTTACCTTTGCACCGCTTTTGAAACATCGTGTGATATACCACATCGTGTGATGGTGAGTTAAGCATCAATAAACTTAATTTAGAGTAACACAAATTTTAAGAAAATGAAATCAATTGAAATCAATGGAACTCCGAGAACCGAGTTCGGTAAAAAAGGTTCTCATGCAATCCGCAAGTCAAACGGCGTACCTTGTATCCTTTACGGAGGCAAAGAAATTGTACATTTCACTGTAACAGCCGATTCTCTTCGCAACTTGGTATACACACCACATATCTACGTTGTAGACTTGGTTATTGACGGAAAGAAATACAATGCTATTTTGAAAGACCTTCAATTCCACCCTGTAAAAGACAATATCCTTCACGTTGACTTCTATGAAATCGACGAAGCTAAACCAATCGTAATGGAAGTTCCGGTTGCTCTTGAAGGCTTGGCAGAAGGTGTACGCGCCGGTGGTAAATTAGCTCTTCAATTACGCAAAATCAAAGTTAAAGCATTGTTCAATGTTATTCCTGAGAAATTGGTTATCAACGTATCTCACTTAGGTCTTGGCAAAACTATCAAGGTTGGCGAATTGTCATTTGAAGGTCTTGACTTGGTTAGTCCTAAAGAAGCAGTTGTTTGTGCAGTTAAATTAACTCGTGCAGCAAGAGGTGCAGCCGCAGCTAATGCATAACATTAAAGTTATTGAATGAAATACTTGATTGTAGGACTGGGAAATATCGGTTCTGAATACGAGAATACCCGTCACAACATAGGATTTAATGTATTGGACGCCCTTGCAAAGGCGTCCAATCTTGTTTTTACCGATGGACGTTACGGAGCAACCACAAGCCTGTCGCTCAAAGGGCGTAATCTCATATTGCTCAAGCCATCCACTTACATGAATTTGAGTGGAAATGCTGTCCGGTATTACATGCAGAAAGAAAACATTCCATTAGAGAATGTGTTGATTGTAGTTGATGACCTTGCATTGCCATTCGGTACTCTCCGATTGAAAGGTAAAGGAAGCGATGCAGGACACAACGGGCTGAAACATATTGCCGCTACTCTTGGAACTCAAGACTATGCACGCTTGCGTTTTGGTATCGGGAATGACTTCCCACGAGGCGGACAAATAGATTTTGTACTTGGACACTTCACAGAGGAAGATATGAAAACTATGGATGAACGATTACAAACCGCAGGAGAAATAATCAAAAGTTTCTGTCTTGCAGGAATCGCCATTACAATGAACCAATATAATAAGAAATGAAAATAGTGAGTAATGGTTAGTGATTAGTGATTAATAAGTTAAATTGGTCACTAACCACTAAACACTAATCACTAAATAACTAAATAACTAATCGCTAATAAACATGGCTGAAGCAAGAATCGATAAATGGATGTGGGCCGTCAGAATCTTCAAGACTCGTACTATTGCCGCCGAGGCATGCAAGAAAGGCAGAGTTATGATGAACGGTTCGCAGATAAAAGCATCGCGCACCGTGAAACCGGGAGATGTCATTCAGGTGAAAAAGCCGCCTATTACTTATTCTTTCAAAGTATTGCAAGCCATCGAGAAGAGAATAGGCGCCAAGCTTGTGCCCGAAATGATGGAAAATGTCACTACTCCCGATCAGTACGAGTTGCTTGAAATGAGTAAAATCAGCGGATTCGTTGACAGGGCACGTGGAACAGGACGCCCTACAAAGAAAGACAGAAGGCAGATAGATGAGTTTGCCACACCGGAATTCATGGATGATTTCGACTTTGATTTTGACTTCGATGATGAGGAAGAGTAATATACTTTTCCTTTATCTCAAGTCAATGATAAGAATATCCTCTTTATAAGGTTCACATATCCCTTTTACCTCACCTGCGGGAGAAAGCAATGCCGAATCACCTGCATACATAAGCCCGGCAAGGTCTGTCCCGGCACAATTTACCGCAATTACATTCGCTTTATTTTCAATGGCACGCTCACGAAGCAGACTATTCCAATCATCACGGCGGGACTCCGGCCAGTTTGCTATGTAAATAGCTGTATCATACCTGCCATTGTTACGACTCCATTCAGAGAAACGCAGGTCATAACATATATAAGTGGCAAAACGATGCCCTTTCCATTGAAGAATCAATTGTTCACTCCCCGATGAAAAGCTTCCCTTTTTAAAACAGTTATGTTTGTCGTAATACTGATAAGTTCCGTCGGGAAAAGCTGCTATCAGCCGGTTGTAGTATTTATCATCTTCCCGGTATATGGTAGAACCGATAACAAGAGCATGAGCTTGTGCAGCCCATGCTTTCATTGTTTCAACAATACGTGGATAACAATCCGCTATTCTGTTCTTTGATTTCAAAGCATCCGCCTTATCTTTTTTCTTCATCTCGCAACCGGAAGTAAACAATTCGGGAAAGATAATCATATCCGCTCCCTTGCATTGTTCCACCCTTTTACCGAAAGCTGCCAGATTCGCTTCCACATCACCCCATGCCAAATGGGGTTGTACAAGCGCTACTTTACACAACTGTTTTTCTCCGGCATAGGTATAAATGCCGAATAGCAACGGAAGAAGAAAAAGAACAAACTTCATCAGCGATGTTTATAAATTAGCTTTTATCGCATCAATCATTTCCTGATATTCGGCATCGGTAAGATAAACCTTACCCGGATTCATGGTAAACGTTCCTCCAAAGTCCGGTCCTCCTTCATATTTGGGAGCCAAGTGGAAATGCAAATGCGAAAGCTTATCGGAATAAGCACCATAGTTTATTTTTGCAGGTTGGAACACTTTATTCATTGCACGTGTAACCCGTGCCACATCTGCCATGAAAGCATTGCGTTCTTCATCGCTCAGTTCATTCAAGTCGTTCACATGGTCTTTATATGCCACAAGGCAACGTCCGTGATAAGTTTGTTCCTTAAAAAGAAAAGCTCTGGATACACTCAACGGAACGATTTCAATCATTAAATTGTGTAGTGTTTCATTGTTCTGACAATACAAACATTCTTTTGGATCACTTACATTCATCTTTCCTATTATTTAAAATTAATTGTATTTCTGTCCTGCCAACTCATACACGTGCTCATTCTCTCCTACTACCCATACAATATCTCCTTCTTCAAAGGGAACTTTCACATCCGGAGTCCTCAGCACTCCGCCTCTCTCCACTCCCACAATCAAGCACCTGTATTTATCACGAATGCCTGATTCACGAATATTCTTACCTAAAAACACTGAGTCTTTATCAACAAGGAATTGTTTCAGGCTCATTTCCCGTTTCTCAATATCGGGTTCTTCTACGGAAGATGCAACACGAGTCAACTGTTCACTAAACGTATTTAACTGCTCATCTGTACCTATCGCCTGCACTTTATCTGCGGGATAAATGCGAAAAGATGCTCCGGGGATGTTAATCCGCCTTGTTCCGCGCAACACGGAAACAATGTGTATACCATACTTCTCACCAAAGCCGAGTTCGTTCAGTGTCTTTCCTGCCCAAAGAGACTCTGCCGGAATTTCGAAATCCGTCAAGTGCAAATCTCTCGACAAAAGACTGCCGGCATATTCGGGTTTCTTTTCTCCCATATACTCCGCATGCATGTCACGGTAGCGAAGATTCTGCAAAAAGCGACGTTCCATCAGGATGGATTGCTTCTTTAATCTCCGCGAGAATACCATTAACACCACCAAAATTACCGCCAGTCCAAGCATCAGCCCCACGGAAGTTTTAAACAAACTGGCTATGATGAACATAATGAACATAACGGCAATAACAATGCGGATAACAATCGTGGAAACCAACGGCCCGCGATTGAAACGGTTATCGTTCCACAAGGCCATGAACTCAATGGAATGATTCTTTTTTACTACAATGGCGCGCAGGAACGGGGCAATACATAATATAGTAAACACAGCCCCAAGCAAGGAAGCCCAAAAGTGCGGGAGACTCTGCTTGAACAAAGGAACAACGAACTGGAACGACAGCACAATGACTGCAATACTCAGAATGGAATAGACGATGACAATCCTGACAATGGCAGTCAACAGTTTTTTCCAGTTATTCTGGTGATTGACCGTTTGCGAACCGGAAGAATAACGTTGCAAGAAGCTTCTCCAAGAAGCAGGCAACACTCGTTCCACCATAACCGAAGCCGGATTGGCAAGCCTTATCATATAAGGAGTAAGGAAAGTTGTAATCACAGAAACAGCAACCACAATGGGATAAAGGAAGCTGCTTGTCACATGAAGCGCCACGCCGAGTGAAGCAATAATAAAAGCGAACTCACCAATCTGCGTCAAGCTGAATCCGCATTGCATGGCTATTTTTAAGGGTTGCCCGGACAGCAACACGCCGAATGTTCCAAACATGGCTTGCCCCAAAATAACCGCCAGAGTCACAACTATGATTGGAACGGCATATTCCGCTATCATGGAAGGATCTACCATCATCCCCACAGACACAAAGAAAATGGCTCCAAACAAATCTTTCACAGGCCGCACAAGGCGGTCGATCTGCTCCGCTTCAACGGTTTCTGCCAAAATAGAACCCATCATAAACGCACCGAAAGCAGCCGAGAATCCTGTTTTAGCAGCCAGTACCACCATGCCGAAACAGAGTGCCAATGACACAATCAGCAACGTTTCATCACCCATCCACTTCTTCATCCGCTTCAGGAAGACGGGAATCATGTAGATGCCTACGATAAACCATAAGATAAGGAAGAATATCAGCTTTCCGATGCTGGCTATCATTTCCGTGCCTTCAAAGTTCTTGCTGACAGACATGGTGGACAACATCACCATCAATACCACCGCCAATATATCTTCCAATATAAGGATGCTCAATACAAGCCCCGCAAAACGTTGCTTCCGCAACCCCAAATCATCGAACGCCTTATATATGATAGTAGTGGAAGACATGGCAAGCATACCGCCAAGAAAGATACAGTCCATCCGTTTCCAGCCGAAGCCCAGCCCTACGGCTACCCCCACCAGAATCATACAGAATATGATAGTAAGCGAAGCAATGATAGCAGGTCCTCCCGCTTTCATTATCTTCTTGAAGCTGAATTCCAAGCCCAAAGCAAACAACAGGAAGATTACTCCTATATCCGCCCATGTTTTGATATTGGCGGCATCCATCACCGAAGGAGTGACAGGCATGTGCGGACTTGCCAAAAAGCCCGCAACGATATATCCCAGCACCAAAGGCTGCTTCAATCGTTTAAATATCAATGTTGTTATGCCGGCGCAAATAAGAATCAGCGCCAAGTCGGCAATAAGAGTAGGTAACTCTGACATATCCAATCTATCTATTATGCATACAAAGATAGGGGAATTTCAAAATAACCACCAATAATTCCATGCTTTATTCAATATAATATTTTCAGCTTTCAAGAGGGGGATGAAGTTTGCCGCACCGCTTCACAGACGTGATAATATACTGAAGTACAGCATGTAATGTGTGCCACGATGGTGTGTCGCGGAGGTTTTTGTTGCAGCACATGCAGCAATGGAAAAACGGGAAATGTGCCATGACCGGTTTTGTGTGTCACGTTGTCGTGGCACGTGCTATAAGCTGGTGCTCAGCTTATTATATGCCTTGTGCCGCAGTGAAGCGAAGTTGAGCCCTTACACTATCTTACTTTCGACTTTTCGGACACCCTCAAATTAAAATCTCCCTAGAGTAATTGGCTAACTTCTCTAGGGAGATTGAACAACTACCCTAGGGAAGTTATGTAATTACCCAAGGGAAATTTTACAAACAAGCAGTTGTTTTGATAAAACAACTGCTTGTTTATTTCCTATTTGCGGAAAGGAGGTTTAACAACTTGTGCTTTTACTCCTTTGCCACGTACATTAATGAATATTTCCGTACCGAGCTTTGCATACTCAGGCTTCACATACCCCATACCGATACCAATCTTACGGGTTGGCGACATAGTTCCCGATGTTACATCCCCAATCTTTTCGCCCTCTGCATTCATCAGTTCGTAACCATGACGGGGAATGCCTCTGTCAATCATTTCAAAGCCTACCAATTTACGGGTAGTTCCTTCTTTCTTCTGCTTTTCCCAAACATCGCGGCAGATAAAGTCTTTACCGTCTGCAAACTTGGTAATCCAACCCAACCCGGCTTCAATGCCCGAAGTAGTGTCATCTATATCATTTCCATAGAGACAGAATCCCATTTCAAGACGAAGTGTGTCACGACAACCCAAGCCCACAGGCTTGATGCCGAACTCTGCACCGGCTTCAAACAATGCTTTCCAAATCTTCTCTGCACAATCGGGATAGAAATAGAGTTCAAAGCCTCCTGCTCCGGTGTAACCGGTATTAGAGATAATCACTTCTTTCTCTCCTGCAAACTCTCCTACTACGAAGTTATAATAAGGTATGGCAGATAAATCCACGGAAGTCAGCTTTTGCAAAACCTCTACTGCTTTAGGACCTTGAACGGCAAGTTGTGCCATGCGGTCGGAAGCATTTTCCAAGACAGCTCCTTCGGTATTGTGAGATACGCACCAGTTCCAGTCTTTTTCAATATTGGCAGCATTCACAACCAGCAAATACTTCTCCGGTTCATAACAATAGAGCAGGAAGTCATCTACAATACCTCCTTTATCGTTCGGGAAACAGGTATATTGAATCTTTCCCGGAGTAAGGACTGCCGCATTATTGGAACTGATCTTCTGAAGAAAGGCTAAAGCATCAGGTCCTTTTACCCAGAACTCTCCCATGTGTGACACATCAAAAACTCCCACCCCGTTGCAAACAGTGAGGTGTTCGTCAATGATTCCTGAATATTCAATCGGCATGTTATAGCCTGCAAATTCACACATCTTTGCTCCGAGGGCTTTATGTGTTTCGGTAAACGGTGTTGTTTTCATGGTATTAATCTTATTTTATCTTGCTACAAGTTCGGCTATTTTAATAATCACATTCATTGCTTTCTCCATAGACCGGATCGGCACGAATTCATAACGTCCGTGGAAATTCAATCCTCCAGCAAAGATATTGGGGCAAGGCAGCCCTTTGAAGGAAAGTTGCGCACCGTCCGTTCCTCCGCGGATAGCTTTTACTTTCGGTTCTACTCCCGCCTGTTTCATTGCTTCGAATGCCACATCTATAATATGCATTACAGGTTCGATCTTTTCGCGCATGTTATAATATTGGTCACGCAATTCGAGAGTTGCGGTATCTTCTCCGAACTCCGCATTGATCTTACGTACTAAATGAGCCATTTCGGCTTTGCGGTTTTCAAACTTGTTACGGTCATGGTCGCGGATAATATAAGTAACGGTAGTTTGTTCCACTTCGCCCTGAATGCCGATTAAGTGATAGAAACCTTCATAGCCGGTGGTATGTTCGGGAGTTTCGTGACGCGGAAGCATCGAAATAAACTGGTTGGCAATGCGGATGGAGTTAATCATCTTATGCTTTGCATATCCCGGATGTACATTGCGTCCTTTAAAAGTAACCTTTGCCGCAGCAGCATTGAAGTTTTCGAACTCCAACTCTCCTACTTCACCGCCATCCATGGTGTAAGCCCATTCGCAGCCGAACTTTTCAACATCGAACTTATGTGCGCCTTCGCCAATCTCTTCATCGGGATTGAAACCGATACGGATCTTTCCGTGTTTAATCTCCGGATGTTCCTTTAAATAGGCAATGGCGGAAACTATCTCGGCAATACCTGCTTTATCATCGGCTCCCAAAAGGGTTTTGCCGTCTGTTACAATCAGGTCTTCTCCTTTATGGTCGAGCAATTCGGGGAACTGCATCGGGGAAAGCACTACTCTTTCTTCACTCGAAAGGGTAATATCACCTCCTTCATAGTTCTTCACAATTCTGGGTTTTACATCCTTGCCACTCATATCGGGACTTGTGTCCATGTGTGCTATGAAACCGATTGTCGGTACTTCTTTATCGGTATTGGCAGGAAGAGTGGCAAACAAGTAGCCATGCTCGTCCAATGTTATATCCTCTAAGCCTAATGCTTCCAATTCTGTTTTCAAATACTTGGCAAATATCATTTGCCCCGGAGTACTCGGAGTAACACGTGTTGACTCATCAGACTGTGTGTCAAAACTCACATACTTTAAAAAGCGTTCTACTAAAGTCATATATCAAAGTTTTAAAAGTTTTATTTCTCTGAGTGTAAAGGTAGAAAAAGCGCCACGAATATCAAACAATTCGCGGCGCTTTTTTATTTATGCTAAATAACTATTAGTTACTAAAACTTGCTGGAACCATCAAAACAATGGGTACAAACCTTACATTTTGGAAGTCCGATAGCCTCAATCAGCGTTTCCAGTGTATTAAACTTCAATGAAGTCAAGCCGAAACGTTCTGCTATGATGCTTACCATTTTCTCGTATTCGGGCGAGCCGGTAGTTGCATATTTTTCCAGATTCTTGTTTCCGTCACCTTCTATCTCTTCAATGATGCGGCGGGTAATCAGTTCCATATCCGATTTGGAAGCCGTGAAGCCAACAAACGGGCAACCATAAATAAGCGGAGGACAACCGATACGCATATGCACTTCTTTTGCTCCGTAATCATACAGAATCTTCACGTTATCCCGAAGCTGTGTGCCACGAACAATGGAATCATCGCAAAAGATAATCCTTTTACCGTCGAGCATTGCCCGGTTAGGAATCAATTTCATCTTTGCCACGAGCGAACGCAGGTTTTGATTACTGGGGGTAAAACTGCGAGGCCATGTCGGTGTGTATTTCGTAATAGCTCTATGATAAGGTATGCCTTTACCTTCGGCATATCCAAGCGCCTGTCCGATACCGGAATCGGGAATACCGCAAACACAATCTGCTTCCGACTTATCCACCTGCCCCATTTTCATGCCACTGGTAAAACGCACTTCTTCCACATTCCGGCCTTCATAACAAGAATTCGGGAAGCCGTAATAAACCCACAAGAAAGAGCAAACCTGCATCTGCTCGTTAGGCTTGCGGAGTTGCTCCATGTTATCGGCATGTAAACGAACTATTTCACCCGGTCCCAAGTATTTTTCTATTTCGTAATCCAGATTGGGAAAACTGTTCGATTCACTCGTGGCAGCATAAGCCCCTTCCCTTTTACCTATTATTATAGGTGTACGTCCCCACTTGTCTCTGGCCGCAATAATGCCGTCTTCGGTGAGAAGCAGCATGGAGCAAGAGCCCTGAATACGGTTGAACACATTCTCTATGCCCTCTACAAAAGAGTTACCTTGAATAATCAGGAGCGCAATAAGTTCCGTTTGATTGGTTTTGCCGGAACTGAGTTCCGAGAAGTGCATGTTGGATGAGAGAAGTTCTTGTTCGAGAGAGGGGATATTGTTAATCTTAGCTACTGTGACGATGGCGAATTTGCCGAGGTGGGAATTCATTACAATGGGTTGCGGATCTGTGTCGCTGATAACGCCTATCCCAGAGTTCCCTTTAAATTCCGGAAGTTCCGACTCAAACTTACTGCGGAAGTAAGAACTTTCCAGATTATGTATTGATCGCGTAAAACCTACACCTTCGCAATACGTAGCCATACCGCCACGCTTTGTACCAAGATGGGAATTGTAGTCTGTGCCATAAAATAAGTCAGTCACACAGTCTGCTTTCGAGACTGTACCAAAGAAGCCACCCATATGTCTTTACTATGTTTTTTGTTAAAAGATGGCTGCAAAGTTAGTAATAAAATGAAAGGTGAAAAAGGGCTCAATGAAAAAGTTTAGGTAGTTTAATAATATTATTATCTTTGCAATGCCCGCAAACAACAAGATATGCTGAACGAAACTGAATTAAAAGAACTGGGTTACCGGATAAAAGCACAAGAGACAGAAGCTTTCCATGTGCTTTACATGGAATATTTTGCCAAATTGCGGGAATATGCACAAAGGTTTGTTTACGATTATCAAGATGCACAAGACATTGTTCAAGATGCCTATTTTGCTTTATGGAGCAATATAGATTTCTATCATCCGGAACAAAACATTATTTCTTACTTGCTTACCATTGTGAAAAACAACTGCTATAACTATTTGCGTAAACTCCGCATACAAGACGATCATCAGGACAAAATTATAGAGGCAATGGTTTTCTCGGGCATGCAAGATACCGGAGTGGATGAAGACATGAAGCAACGGTTACATTCCGTGCTAGCCCAACTCCCCCCTAAAGGAAGACAAATTTTGCTGGAGCACATTGTTGAACGCAAAAAAATAAAAGAAATTTCAGAAGAAATGGGAATAGCCGAGTCTTCTGTAAAAACCCACCTTAAACGTGTTATGCGCGTACTTCGTGAGAACTTGTGTTTCATCTTAATAGGATGCTAATTTCATTTTCTTCTCAAAAAAAAGAATTATTTGTCCCCCGTTTTTAGAGTTCATGTGTATTCAATATAAAAGGAATACAAATTATCTCTAAATATGGAAAACAATCAGAATATATCATGGAGTCTTATCCTCCGGAAGATTACAGGAGAAACACTGACTCAGGAAGAAGAGAGAATATTTAATAGCTGGCTGGAAGCAGATATGCGCCACCGGATATATTTTGAAAAGGCATTGAAAAGCTGGCAAGGCACAGAAACTGAAGTTCCGCCATTGGACTTGGATAAACTGATTGAACGTTTCGACCGCTTTGCGGAACAAACCAATCCAAAAGTTCGTAAGATCATGCCTAAACGCAACAAAGTATTATGGCAATATATGTCTTATGCTGCCACAATTCTCTTACCGGCATGTTTAATTATAAGTATCCTGTTATATTCTAACAAAGACAAACAAATAGCCGTCCAGACACCTGCCACCCAACAAATCATTACTCCGGGAGAAAGTCGTGCACGCATTATCCTCGACAATGGCAGCCAAGTAGCATTAAGTGGAAAAAGCGACTCATTATTATATGATGAAAACGGGGTACTCATCCGACAACAAAACGGAACTATCGCTTATACTGCCAAAGCAGAAACACAAGAGGAGAAATTCAATACCCTTGAAGTTCCCCGCGGAGGAGAATATAATATCCAATTAAGTGACGGAACACAGATATGGGTTAACTCAGGTTCCTCATTGAAATATCCTGTTCAGTTTGTTGGCAATGAAAGAATTGTAGAACTGGAAGGTGAAGCCTATTTTGAAGTGGCAAAAGACAAAGCCAGACCATTTTTAGTGAAAACCAACCGACAAACAGTAAAAGTATATGGTACATCCTTTAATATAGAAGCCTATCCCGAAAACAATTATCAATATACCACCCTTGCCAGAGGAAGCGTAGGTGTATATCATGACAACCGGGAATATAAACTGATTCCGGGACAGCAGGCGCAAGTAAGTACAGACAATGCAACAGTGAAAGTAATGGCAGTGAATGTAGAGAGTATATGCGCATGGCACTTTGGTAAACTTTCAATGGAAAACGAACCTTTAGAAAAGATATTAACAAGGCTGTCACGCTGGTATGATGTGGATTTTACCTATACAGACAGTTCTTTGAAGAGCCTGCACTTTACAGGAGATTTGGAAAGATACTCCGACTTCTCGGATATTCTAAAACTTATTCAACTGACTACTTCTGTTGATTTTATCATTGAAGGACGTAAAGTAAAAGTTACTTCCAGATAAGAATAAATACAAATACTAACAAAAAACACTAATTTGAATGGAAAAAATGGAGAAAATGAAACACGCAAAAGTAATCAGAAGAATAGCTTCCCTACTTGTTTTATTATCGTTTCCTATTTTATTAGGAGCGCAGGAACAAAGTGTTACATTGCAAATCAGAGACATGAAAGTGGAACAAGCCATCTTAAAACTCCGTAAAACAAGTGGTTATAAGTTTCTTTTCAATCACGAAGAAGTTAAAAATGCAGGCGATAAAACCATCGAGATGAAGAACCGTCCTTTATCAGAAGTAATGGATGCACTCTTGGCAAATACGAACCTGACATACCGCATTGAAAAAGATATAGTAGTGATTATGCCCAAGAAAAAAGCACCTGCCAAAATGCAAAAGGTGAAGATTAACGGACTAGTCACCGATAAAGATAAGAATGCTTTACCCGGAGTAGCCATTATCAACTCTTCCACCGGATGGGGAACTACTACCGATATAGACGGTAATTTCATATTGGAAGTGCCTAACGATGCTCATACTGTGCTTTGTTTCAGTATGCTGGGTATGAAACCGCAGGAAATAATGTTAGGCAACCGCCGTACTTTCAACATCGTCATGGAAGAAAACTCCGTTCAACTAAGTGATGTGGTAGTAACAGGATACCAAACCATTTCGAAAGAACGAAGTGCCGGTGCATTCAGTGTAATATCCGGAAATGAGATAAGTGATAAAACAGGACTGACCGGAAATATTATTGAAAGTATGGAAGGTCTGACAACCGGCCTAAGTGTCAATTTCGGTGAAGGACAAGATAAATTCCTTATCCGCGGTATCACTTCCATCAATTCCACACGCAGCCCGCTGTATGTAGTAGACGGCGTTCCCATGTCTGCCGAATCTTTCGAGAAAATGATTAACAGCAACGACATCGAAAAAGTAACTTTCCTGAAAGATGCAACTGCCGCATCCATTTGGGGAGCACAGGCTGCAAACGGGGTAATGGTCATAACAACCAAAGAGGGAAGCAATACCGATAAGAAAGTACATATCAGTTACAACGGTTCTTATACTTACAAAGGAAAACCCGATTATGACTACATGCAGTATATGCCGAGCGATATGTTCATCAAAAGTGCAAAAGAGATATTCAATCCGGATTTCTACACATGGAATTCAGTAACAACGACTTCTAACGGTATCACAGGAAGCCTCCCTATTGTTTATCCGCATGAAATGATTATGTACCAACAACTCAATGGTGAAATTTCATCTGCCGATGCCGATAAAGCACTGTCACAATTAGCTTCACAAAACAACAGGGAGCAGATAGAGGACAATTTCTTAACAGGAGCTTTCTTTACCAAACACAGCCTCTCTTTCCGTGGCGGCGGAGAGAAATATAATTTTTACGGTTCTTTCGGATATGAACATGATGTAACATCAAATCGTGACAAGTCCAATGACTATCAGTTGAACCTGAAACAAAACCTCAAACTGACCAAATGGTTAAGCTTTGATTTGGGAATCAACCTTGCATTATCCGATAATAAATATGCCATATCGCCATACAACACAAACTTGAATACCATTTTCCCTTATATGATGTTCAAAGATGCCAACGGCAATGCATTGTCTCATGCCGATTTAATCTATTATGAGCCCAACCGTCTGGATTATGAACAAAAAAGCGGGAAAAGCCTCAACTATGTACCATTGACTGACAACAAAGAAGGATTCAACCAAAGTTTAGGTTATGATGCCAGAGTAAATTTAGGTATCCAGGTTAAACTATTGAAAGGTCTTTCTTATGACGGACGTTTCCAATATCAACGTGGAAATAACAAGAAAGAAACCTTTTATGCCCAAGACTCTTACCGGGTAAGAGAAGAACTGATAAGTTTGGCAACCGTGGATAAAACTACCGGTTCGCCTGTCTTTTATTTACCAACCACCGGAGGATATTATCAGACGACCAATAATAACACAACTAATTGGACAGTTCGTAACCAATTAATGTTCGATCGTATATTCGATAAGATTGATTCACAGATAACAGCTTTGGTTGGTATGGAAATAAGAAGTGACAAAGTAAACATCCAGAACACCAATCTGAGAGGGTATAACCCTCAGACAATGACTTATACTAGTTATGACGAACTGACTTTGCAGACAACAGGAGTGAAGAATCCTATTATTCCGACAACCGGTTCGAGTGCCAAGTTATCCAATAGAACAAACAGCTTCTCTGAAACTGAAATGCGTTTTGTCTCCGCTTATGCCAATGCAGCTTATACATGGAGAAGCAAATACTCTTTAAATGCAAGTATTCGCGTAGACCAATCCAATTTGTTCGGCAGCGATCCCAGTGTGCAGTTTAAACCTATCTGGGCTGTGGGCGGTGCATGGTCGTTAGGTCAGGAAGAATTTATGAAACAAGCCGATTTTCTAAACAGGTTAAACCTTCGGTTCAGTTACGGACTTGGCGGTAATTCTCCCGATCCGGGACTTGGCGGACCTTATGATATACTTTATCCGGTAAACAACAGTTTGTTTTCCAGCTTAGGACAAGGATATGTGGTTATCACTCCTGCCAATGATAAACTGACATGGGAAAAGACAAGCATCATTAATGCCGGAGTAGATTTCGCCATGTTCAATCACCGGTTATCAGGTAGTGTAGATGTTTATTTTAAGAACACTACCAACTTATTAGGTGATATAGCTCTACATCCATCCACCGGTTGGGGAAAAGCATTGGCAAACTTCGGTTCCATGAAGAACTCCGGATTTGAGTTATCACTGAACAGCCATAACATAAAAGGAAGAGAGTTTAACTGGCTCACCGATTTTACCCTGACATACAATAAAAACAAAGTTACCGAATTGTATATTGAAGACGGTCAATCTCCCTCTTCCCTGATAAAAAAGAATTTCGTGGCAGGATATGCCGCACAGAGTTTATTCGCTTATCAATGGGCAGGATTGGATAATATGGGCGATCCGCAAGTATATGACGAAAAGGGGAATAAAGTAAAGCTATCCAAAGACATGACAGACATTGCCGCATTGCGTAACATGGGAAGCATGCAACCTCTATGGTATGGCGGACTCACAAACACATTCAACTACAAAGATTTTACTTTGTCTTTTATGTTTGTATACAATTTGGGACACAAAATGCGTAATGATCTCAACAGCTTTTGGAGCGGACGCTTAACCAGTAACATACATAAAGATTTCGATAACCGTTGGAGAGAAGAAGGTGACGAACTTAAAACTAATGTCCCCGCCTATGTTTCCAATTCCAAAGAATCTGTAACCCGCCGGGAATATGACTTTTATCAATATGCAGACATTAATGTACTCAATGCTTCATACATTAAGTTGAGAGACTTGTCACTTTCTTACTCCTTGCCAAAGCATATTTGTTCAAAGTTTGCAAGTGAAAGTATCAGAGTCCGTTTGCAAGCTGCCAATCTTTTCTACATCGCAGCCAATAAAGAAGGAATAGATCCCGAAGCACAGAACCTGAGATATGGAAGACGTACTACACATTACGGCCCTTCTTACTCCGTGGGACTTACTATCAATTTTAAATAACAGAAAATAAATACAATTATGAAACATACAACTAAAATACTCCCCGCGCTTTTATTAAGCTGTATTTTGTTATCAGGCTGTTCGGACTTTCTCGATTTGAAGCCTAAAGGAAAAGAGACACCCACTAAATTCGAGCATTATCAAGGGCTGATGAACAATACGATGTTCGTGAACATCAGCAATACAGAACAAAATGCAAATGGAAGCATATCCCCGGGCGTAGAACCTTTATACATGATGTATATGGGAGACGACCTCACAGCAGACCAAACTTCTTTTGCTTCTTTGGACAGAACAGCTTTGGCAGCCTACAAATATGAAGCAGACATCTTCAACATAGAAGATCATTCCGCAGAATGGAATGCACCTTATCAGCAAATTTACAGTTACAATGTAATTGTAAACGGAGTAATGGATGCCGAAGACGGATCCTATGAAGATAAATTAAAAATACAGGCGGAAGCACGGGTAGGAAGAGCTTATATGCACTTCCTGCTGGCACAATTCTTTGGAAAGCCATATAATAAAGAAACGGCAGCAAACGACCTATGTGTACCCATCGTAACAAAGGCCACATCTGCCGAGCGGAACTTCACACGTGCCACAGTGCAGGAAGTATATGACTTCGTTGTCCGTGAACTGGAAGAAGCATGTCCGCAATTGGAACAGGAAACCAAACACCGCCTGCGCATATACCGGGCTGCCGGATATTATATGTTGGGAAAAGTATATCTCACAATGGGAGAATATGAAAAAGCATTAACCGCCTTGACTGAAGCAGAAAAAGCAACCCGCCATTCAACTGTCACATTAGGATTGCTTGATTATAATACCCAATTAGAAAAATGGGGTTACAATCCACTCCTTGCTCATATATGGGGATTGATGGGTAGTTTCCCTATGAATTTTGATGATGACAACACAGAAGTAATCTGCAATAAGCAATACAACATCATGACAATCGTATTTGCCATTTATCCTCCAATGGTATATGTCAAACCCGAGTTCATGAATCTATATGAACAGTCGGATTTAAGGCGTGCTTTTTTCCACAACGTAGACTACTCGGGAAGTACTGTATGGCCTTATTACCGACGAATTCAACACATGGTCTATACGCTTGCCGGAGATATGGCAGACCTGTACCTGATGCTCGCCGAATGCAAAGCGCGTACCAATGATTTGAACGGAGCCAAAAGTGACCTCTTCACCCTGCGTAAAAACCGTATGCCGGAAACTGTCGCAAGCGTTCCAGACAATATCGATTCTAAAGAGAAGCTCATCCGTTTTGTCATTGATGAACGCAAACGCGAATTTATGATGGCCGGAACAAGATGGTTTGACATGCGCCGGCTATGGAACGATCCTCTTTTCCAAGAGGATAAAAAGAATTATACTCATACCAACGGAACAGATGTATATACCTTAACAGAAGACAGGCTGGTATTCCGCATTCCGCCACAAGTAATGAGTTTCAGCACCGACTGGAAAAACAATGATTAACTTTCTAAATAAAACAATCTTATGAAACAGATTACATTTACATTGATTTTATGCTTTTGCTCACTGACTGCAATGCAAGCCCAAGAAGGAACGTTTACCATTCATGGCAAACTGGCAAACATGACTGATAAACATCTACTTCTTCTTTTCAACATGTCAAACGACGGTTTTAAAATAGATACGCTCAAAGTTGAAAACGGAGCATTCACCTACACCGGGAAATGCCGGAACCGGGAAACAAGAACCCTTATGCTTTCCGACACCGAAAAGATGAAAGAGTCAAGAGAAAAAGGCAAAGGAAAAACAACTGCCATGATTGGAAGTTTTGAATTATCTCCTTTTGTACATCCCGGAGCAGATATTGAACTGTCAGGTGATGCCAATGACTTCCCTCTTATCAACCTGAAAGACAGTAAAAACCAAATCAATGAAGATTACATCACTGTCAAACTCCTTGGTGCAAAACAGCAAAAAGAAATAAACAAGCTTCACTACATCATCAACGAAGCCCGTTGGAGTGACGACAAAGAGACTGCCAAAACAACCCAGATGCGTGTAGGCGAGTTGAGCAAAGAAATCAGCAAAATCAAAAAAGACTGGATTGCAACTCACCCGAATAACGAATATGCAGCCTATCTGTATATGACTACTTTCATGAACGGAACCCCGATAGACGAACTGCAAGCTCAATATGATAAATTTACCCCGGCTGTGCAACAAACAGAATATGGTAAAGCCATTGCCGATAAAATTAAAGCAGAAAAAAGAATTATTGCAGGTGCAACTGCCCCGGATTTCACCATGAAAAACATCTATACGGGTAAAGATGTGTCCTTAGCTGATTATAAAGGCAAATATTTAATCATTGATTTCTGGGGTTCGTGGTGCGGACCGTGCCGGGCAAGCCATCCACATCTGATACAGCTATACAAACAATATAAAGGAGATAAATTCGACATTATCGGAGTAGCCGCCGACCGCAAAGACAATGTTATCAAAGAAGCTGCGGACAAAGACGGATTACTGTGGCCTCAATTCAATATGTATGAGCAGCGCAACGGGCAGGAAGCTATCAATAAGTTATATAACATTTCCGCTTTCCCCACAAAGATATTGGTTAACCCTCAAGGAATCATTGAAGCCATTTATATTGGAGACACAAAAGAAATAGATGCCAAGCTCAAAGAACTGTTAGGTAAATAAATTCTCTTTTTATTAAAAAAGGAATGTGGGAAACTGCATTCCTTTTTTCTATCTTTGCAATCTCAAAAGATAGAAAACCATGAAATCAATCATATACGTATTTATCGGAGGCGGCACAGGAAGTGTCCTGCGTTATCTCATGCAGATGGTAATCAACAGGAATATTATCACTGCCTTTCCTCTTGGTACATTCGTGGTAAATATCATCGGTTGCATGCTCATCGGTATGTTCTACACGCTATCCGACCGTTTCAACCTTTCCCAAGATATTCGTTTGTTGCTTACAGTGGGGCTATGCGGAGGCTTCACTACTTTCTCCACTTTCTCTACCGAAAGCCTTAATTTACTAAAAGGAGAGCTTTATGGAATGTTTCTTCTTTATACACTGTCGAGCGTGGCTATCGGGATTATCTTTACTTTCGCTGGTATCTGGTTAGGCAAGAACTTATTTTAAAGAAACGATTATGAAGACTTCCAAAATGTATTATCCGGTACTAACAAACCTCACAGAAAGCGTAGTTCCTCTTGAAGCCATGCTCACAGAAGACGAGCGTGTGAGTGGAATTGCATTTAAAGGCGAAGTCTTTTCACAAATCAGGAAAGAATATGTAACCATTAGCAATACAAAGTTTACGAACTGCACATTCAGCGAATGCCGGTTTACGGGAATGCAGCTTACCGATGTGGTTTTCGAGAACTGCGACCTTGCCAATATAGACTTCCTGAAAAGCATCCATTACCGCACGGAGTTCATCAACTGCAAATTGCTAGGAGCCAATTTCCCCGAAGCGGCATTGAACTACGTGAGCATGCGCAACTGCAACTGCCGGTACATCAATTTCTCATTTACCAAGATGCGGACAGTTCTTTTCACCGGTTGTGACTTCCAGAACGGAATATTCAGTGACTGCAAAGCACCTGTCTTTACTTTCGACACCTGCAACCTGATAGAAACGGAGTTTTCCCATACATCACTAAAAGGTATCGACCTCACGGAATCACAGATAGCGGGAATAAGGGCGGGAGTTACCGACTTACGCGGTGCGGTGGTCACTTCCCTGCAAGCATTGGAGCTTTCACGATTGCTCGGGATCGTCATAAAGGACTAACCATTAATAGGTATTTTCAATACTCCGATAGAAAAAGCCAATAGGAATAAAAACATTGTTCGCTGCTCATTTGTTATCTTTGAACCAAACAAATAAACAAAGGTAATTATTATGAGAATCGAAAAGATTGTAGCAAGAGAAATCCTCGACTCAAGAGGTAACCCGACCGTAGAAGTAGATGTAGTTTTGGAATCAGGCATTATGGGAAGAGCATCCGTACCGAGTGGCGCATCCACCGGTGAACACGAAGCGCTTGAACTGCGTGACGGCGATAAAAAACGTTATGGCGGTAAAGGTGTTCAGAAAGCTGTTGATAATGTAAACAAGGTTATCGCTCCGAAACTTATCGGAATGTCTTCTCTCAATCAAATGGGTATCGACAAAGCCATGCTCGAACTCGATGGAACCAAAACCAAATCCAAACTGGGAGCAAATGCTATCCTCGGCGTATCGCTCGCCGTAGCCAAAGCTGCTGCCAACTATCTCGATATTCCTCTTTACAGATATATCGGTGGAACAAATACTTATGTATTACCCGTTCCGATGATGAACATCATCAACGGTGGTTCACACTCCGATGCTCCCATTGCTTTTCAGGAATTTATGATTCGTCCCGTTGGTGCAAAGTCTTTCAAAGAAGGTTTGCGCATGGGAGCCGAAGTATTCCACGCTTTGAAGAAAGTGCTTCACGACCGTGGACTGAGCACCGCAGTAGGTGACGAAGGCGGTTTTGCCCCGGCACTGGACGGCACGGAAGATGCTCTGAACTCTATCCTTGCAGCTATCAAAGCAGCAGGTTACGAACCGGGTAAAGACGTTATGATCGGCATGGACTGCGCATCATCCGAATTCTACCACGACGGCATTTATGACTATACCAAGTTTGAAGGAGCCAAAGGAAAGAAACGCACTGCCGACGAACAGATCGACTATCTGGAAGAATTGGTTAACAAGTTCCCTATCGACTCTATCGAAGACGGTATGAGCGAGAACGACTGGGCAGGCTGGAAGAAACTTACCGAACGCATCGGCAACCGCTGTCAGTTGGTAGGCGACGACTTGTTTGTAACCAACGTCGAGTTCCTTGAAAAAGGTATCAAAGAAGGATGCGCAAACTCTATCCTGATTAAAGTAAACCAAATCGGTTCGTTGACCGAAACGCTGAATGCCATCGAAATGGCTCACCGCAACGGATATACTACCGTTACTTCCCACCGCTCCGGCGAAACGGAAGATGCAACAATTGCAGACATTGCCGTAGCGACCAATTCCGGACAGATCAAGACAGGTTCATTGAGCCGAAGCGACCGTATGGCCAAATATAACCAGCTCCTCCGCATTGAAGAAGAACTCGGTGACTTGGCAGTATATGGATACAAGAAGATTAAGTAAGTGTTAACATACTCATTTATAGATAAAAAAGCCGCTCCGCTTGACGAAGCGGCTTTTTTATTTCATATATTTGCCCCCGTTACAATAACCAAACTATTATGAACACAAAACTAAAACACCTTTTATGGATAGGAATCCTATGCTTTCCTTTCCTGCTTCAAGCCCAAACCAATCATCGCAGCGAAAGCAACATGCTGTCTGTCCACATCGGCCCGTCATGGTATATGGACAATCCGGTGGGACTCACCGACTATGGCAGCCAATACCTGAACAGCCTCGAAAAAGGGGGTGTAAACTGGAACATGGAATACACCTATCTGTTTATGCACACCCTCTTCACTCCGGGTATAGGCATACTTTATCAGGGAAGCAGGCACAGCGCCCGGCTTCCCGAGAGTTCGGACAAACTCCTCTCCCACTACATCGCCCCGCAAGTATCTTTATACTACCGTCCGGGCAGGTTCAACATAAACTTTGTTATGGGAATGGGAGCACTCATTTACAAGAATAAAAGCACGGTTTACGACAAGCCCCGCCAAGTGAAACTAAGCAAGTTGGCTATTAACTTCGGTCTCGGTGGAGAGTACCTCATTACCAAACACTGGGGAGCCTCGGCAAGGCTCGATTTTATGGGCGCTTTCCCAAAAGCATATACCGTTAAGTATCACGGAAAAGAATGGGAGGTATATCCACATCATCCCCTACCTGTCAGCGATGTCCTATCCTTACTGACCTTCTCTGCCGGAATCAATTATCACTTTTAAAAGCCAAATACCATGAACAAGTATATCATCACTCTGATTTTTGTCCTTTTCACCTGTATATCCTGCACTGAAGATCCTTCGATCGATCCCACCATCATGCCACCCGCCACCACTGAAGGAGCCGGCACATTCGGCTGTTTGATAGACGGCTGGGTATATACAGCGGGCAGATATGGCAAGCCTGATGCCCGGTACTTCACTGGCGATGAGGAAGAAAAGGAGTATATCGCCATCACGGCACGTACAGACCAAGAAGAATATATCACTTTCCGCATCATCTCTCCTTCGGAAACGGATGCACCTATTTATACAAATGCACAGTATATCTCCAAGGATAAAGAGACGACCTTACCGGACGGTGTAGTACATCTCACCCGCTTCGATAAAGATAAAAAGATAGTCAGCGGCACTTTCGAAGGAGGGAATATCAAAGAAGGACGGTTTGATATAGTATTTGAATAATAAAGGGGGCAATATTACCACTAAAACAAGAGTTTTCTATTTTTACCTTCAACTGTTCACCATCCCTCTTTTCTTCGATGAAATGGATAAAAACAGGTGAAGATTAGCTTCTGTTAATCTTCACCTTATCTTCATTTTACATTCATCATATATTCTTTTCGAAGCATGAGAAATAGAGGGAAACACTGTAATTTGCTGTGCTTTTTACCCCCCTAAAATTTGGAAATATCAGAAATATTTCGTATATTTACAGTATGAATGAGAAGCCAAAGACCTACGGTTTCGCTCATAAAATCCCTGTCTAACCCAAGTTACACTACGTCTTCTAACCAGTTACACTACTGTAACTGCCGAGTTACTGTACACCGTCTCACCTGTTAGTGTACACTGACTCACTTAAATGTCCCGTCGTTTACTCTTAATTGTCCTTATGTTTTTTTTAAATGACCTGTTGTTTTCAGTTAAACATGCTGTTGATTGAAATAAACATGCAGTCGATTGGAAGAAGTCAGGTAATAGTTGGGGGAAACGAAAACATACCTTGTCATTGCTGACAATAGTTTTTGTGAAGATAAAGTGGACATTAGAGAAGTTAAATGTTCACTCTATCTTCCTTATGCTGAACCTACTAAATGTTAAATGAACATTTGAAGGTAAAAACGGAATATTCCCATTTAAGATTACCATCCATTAGGGTTTATCAAATCTTTTTGAGTTTCATATTTAGGAATATAAGTTCTTGACGAAACAATCGGTGTTGTATCATATGGTTCCTTGGGATAAAATGTTACCATTACTTTGATTACATAATTAGGATTCTTAACGGGAATATTATCCTCAAACCATATTTCCTTCTTCCGCCTACTGTAATCATCTGCATTATTAGAATGGCTTGATACTCTATCATAACTATATCTCGGTCTATCTAAAAACACATTTCCACCATCATCATTGCATACTTCATTACCTATGATAGGAGGAACATCAAATGAACTGGCATAAGAATAGTTAGGAAAAAACATATCTTTACCCCAATGATAATTTCCCCCAAACTGTTTATAATACATTAATTCATAATCAACCTCATATTTACTGAAACATGCCATAGCAGCAGGATTAACGATAACATTTACCGGATTAGTGCGTACAATTCTTGTATAACTATAAGAACGTTCATCGGAATCCTTTGACCAAATAGCTCCACTACTAAACGTTATGACCGGAGCTTCTGAAAGATTCCAAACCCCCAATGGTTCATTATAAGACGGCAAAAAATAATCCGTACTTTCCACTTGCGAACCGGGAGAAACAAGACTGACAAGAGGATTTATATTTGTATTGGAATTCATTGTAAAATCCGACTTTGCCTCAATTGTACCTGTTGTCCTAATTTTCAGTGTTTGAGTAGTAGTTGTCTTCTTTGTCAAGAAAGAACCAAATAAAAAATTAATGCCTGATTTAAGCAATCCCTCGCTTCCTGTTGAAACAATTTCCGATATAGGCGTTGATATTAAAGGACTCATCTTTGCACTATCCAATTTATTATGCACAAATTTTCCAAGTTCTTTTCCAAATCCGGAAACTCCCGCATCTATCATATTCGATAATACAGGAAACCTCGGAGCAGTGCCGGTAGAAACAATAGTGCCTTCCGAGTCCAACTGCAAACTTCCCCTCGTTGTAATTTTACCTTGTGTTACATCATATGATCTGATACCCATCTTTTGGGCAACAGAAGAAGAATTCGGATCATAACAGAGTTCTACATCAAAACAGTTCCAGCCTCTTGAGATGCCTTTGGACTCTACAGATGATATATTTGTAGTATAGACATTAAATGTACTGTTTGTATTCATCGGTGTCGTAAAATGCCCGATACTGTTAAGCATGGAAGTAGGTTTGGTAAACGATAGCTGCCAAAAAGTAGTATTAGCAGTAGTTACATCATAAATATCATAATAGAATACTCTTAATATGCCTCTCAGTTTGTTATAGAAAATAAGATAATATTTTCCATAAGTAGCAGCAGCAGACTCTGTACATAAGTTATAAACCAACTCCCAACCATCTTCTTTCTTATAGTCTTCCAATATCTCACTCGGAATATTGGCATCGGCTGCATTGTACCAAGGCAGAATTACATTCTTATAACCGAATAATGCAATAGATGTATTGTCTTCCCAATCAAAGACTGGAGAAGTTGTTTGCGTAATCACTCTTGTCGTAACACTCTCCAACCTGTCATTAGAGAATATATATTGCTCATTATCCGAACAAGCACATAATATAATTACTAAAAATAGAATATTGATTTTATTCATAATTATTCATCAAAATAGAAAGTGAACACTTTATCAATGGAAGATAAAAAAAAACTCGTTAGATGATTTAAGTCAAAGACTAAATCAAATGATTGTTTTGATTCTGGATGTTTAGCATATAAAAATTGTCCTTCAATATAAAAGGAAAATTCATAATTACGGTTTGCACTTTTACTAACAAAAGAAGCCACAGCTTTAGCTTGGTTAGTATTTACCAACTCCATAATCTTCTCTCCTGTAATTTCACCGGGAGTTTTAACTACAACATCATCTTGACATCCTGTTAAGGATATAGACATTTGGCAAGTCAGAACAATCAAAATAAGAAATTTCAGAATAGTTTTCATAATAGTTAGTTTTTAAGGTTTAACAATCGCATTATCACAACACACAATTATAAGAAATATAATTTACATACACAAGCATTTTTCTTATTAATATTCAAAGGAATAAGATAAAAAAACAAATAAAGAAAAGGTGAACATTAGGATAACCAAACGTTCACCTTTTCTTCCTTATGCTGAACCAACTAAATGTTAAATGAACATTTGAAGGTAAAAACGGAATATTCCCATTTAAGGGGACTAATACTCATCCACCTTCAAGTCTTCGCGGTATTTGTCCAACCGTTGCTGCAAGCGGTCTGCCACTTCCTTGTATTCGGGTTTGCCATACAGGTTGCGGAGTTCATCTGGATCGCTCTGCAAATCATACAGTTCATTGCAATTAATAGCCTCATCCTTTTCATTCTTTTCACCATAGAAGTGGATCAGTTTATAGCGTTCGTCACGCACTCCGTCGTGGCGGCGGACGTAGTGGATGGCGGGATAATCATAGTAATGGTAGTAAAGGTATTCGCGCCAATCCTTCGGAGTTTCGCCTCCAAAGAGTGGTTTGAGGGAAGTTCCTACCATATAATCGGGCTTCTCCACTCCGGCTATATCCAGATAAGTGGGTGCGTAGTCGATATTTTGCACCAAAGCATTGCACTCGCTCCCGGCTTTCATTCCGGCGGGATAGCGGATGATAAGCGGAGTGCGGAAAGATTCTTCGTACATGAAGCGTTTGTCAAACCATCCGTGCTCACCCATGTAGAAGCCTTGGTCGGAAGTATAGACAATAACCGTGTTATCCATCAATCCTTCTTTTTCAAGATAAGCAATCAAGCGCCCCACTTCATCGTCTATCGACTTGATGCAGCGAACGTAATCTTTAATGTAACGCTGGTATTTCCATTTCAGCAAGTCATCGCCTGTAAGTCGGCTGTCGATGAACTTCTCGTTGCGGGGCTTGTAAGATGCGAGCCATGATTCACGCTGTTCGGGCGTCATGCGGTCAATGGATGCCTGCCAGCCGTCCACGTTCCATTCGTTCTTGTAGGGCATCACGTCCTTCAGTTCATCTACTTTCAAATCATAGACCAACGTCATATTTTCCTTGATGCGCATTTCCTGTGTGCGGGCAGCATCACACCGGGTGGAGTAGTCGTCACGGAATGTATCGGGATAGGGGAACTCTATATCCTCGTATAAGTCCATGTATTTAGGTTCGGGCATCCAGTTGCGATGAGGCGCTTTGTGATGAACAAGCAGGCAGAAAGGTTTATCCTTGTCCCGCCCTTCGAGGAACTCAATGGCATGGTCGGTGGTGAGCGTAGTTGCATAGCCTTCCTCACGCACATACTTGCCATTCGTCTCTTTGCTTTTGAAGTCGGGGTTATAGTAATCTCCTTGGTCGTTGAGCACGTGATAATAATCAAATCCCTTCGGTTCGCATTGCATGTGCCACTTCCCCACTACTCCGGTTTGATAGCCGTGCTGTTGGAGTATCTCGGAAAAGAATGTTTTAGTGGTATCGATCCCCGCTCCCAATTGACGCTGTCCGTTCTGGTGGCTATACAGTCCCGTCATCAGGCAAGCCCGGCTCGGAGTGGATAAAGAGTTCTCCACAAATGCCTGACGGAAAAGCATACCTTCGGCAGCAAGGCGGTCAAGGTTTGGCGTAGGAGCAAGTTTAGAGAGGGGATGACCGTAAGCGCTGATAGTCTGATACGAATGGTCGTCCGTCATAATGTGTATGATGTTAAGGGGCTTTTGAGCCATATCCTTCTGCCGTGTGCCACAAGCAGATAAAAGAAAAACCGGTACTATAAGAGCACCGGTTTGAATAAGTCTTTCCATAATATGATATTTATCCGGTTTCTACGGACAAATATAATAAGGAATATTTAATTGTATCGTTATTTCGGAAGATAAAGCATATCGTCGGGTAAAAGAGTTTCCATGATTTCACGGCCGGAGAAGCTGACTTCCAATGCCTGTCCCATGTAATCTTCAAAATAAAGGACACGCAACTCGTGATAACCTGCATCAAGAGCTATCTTCCCTCCGGCACGGCGTGCGCTGTGTCCGCCATCGTTGTCAACTACTTCCTGCCCGTCGATAAACAGTCTTGAACCGTCATCGGAGAAAGTATAGAAACGGTAAACGCCTTTCTCGGGTATCTTCACCAACGTGCGGAAATCGTAAGCAAAGTGGTCTTCCACAGGAGCTTCTTTAATGGAGAAGTTCTTCATAGTTCCTTCTTTCACTTTCTTGCATGAAGCTATCTGGTCTGTGTGTTTGCACTTTCCTTCATAATAGGTATAAGCAACTCCGTGTTCTTTCGGATTCACATTCTTTGCCGGAAGATAAGTCATGGTTTCTTCTTCCGTAGAAGTCAACTCCGACGGATAATAGTATGTAAACTCACGTCCTGAAGGTGTACGCACCCAAGTATCGAAGCGGTGCTTGCCTTCCCGGAGCTCAATGATACGTGCCCCCCGTTGCAATTCACCGTAAGCATCTGCTCCCGTTACACGTCCGAAACCTAAAGTAATGCCGTATTCCATTCCTACGAAGTCATTGTCATGGTCATGTCCCACAAACACTCCCATTACATCCTGCATGTCGACCAATGAAGCAAACATGCCCGAGTTGATGTCTGCCCCGGCTATGCCTTCGCCATCTGTCCCCACTGTGGTGTCACGTCCGATAATATTCTTGTATTCCATCAAAGGAATATGGAAGAACATCAAGGAAGGCACGGGCTTACCACCGTTGTTACGGGTAAACTGTGCACTTTGGTTGCGATACCACTCTATTTCATCAAAGTGAATCCAATCATATTCCCCATACTTATTAACAGGCTTGTAATCATTGGAGTCCATGCTGTATAAAACAGCTTCTACTTTGTTCTTACCTTTGGAGTCATAGACAGGAATTGCACAATTGCCGCATCCCATGATTTCTTTCGGTCCTTTATCGCCTACATAATAAGGAGACTTCATGAGGAAGTCATAAATTACATCTTTAGTCAGATACTCCGCATCATGGTTTCCCATAGTAACGGTAAAAGGCATCTTGGCATCTTCGAAAATTTTAACTATGGCTTTCCAGCCCTTGAGTGCGGGATCATAAGTCACCACATCACCCGTCAGGATAGCAAAATCGGGGTTCTCGGCTTTTAACACAGCTTGGATAGTAGCTGTTGTCTCTGCACATTTCGGAGAATTGGGCATCCAGTGTATATCGGTAAACTGAACAATTTTGAACTTGCCGTCTTTATTAAAAGAGAACTGCCTCCCGGCAAACATCCCGGTCGGAACAATGCCCAGCAATACTAGTATAAGGATTAATATCTTTTTCATGGCTCACTATTTTTGGTTAATGTATTTCTATTTCATCTAAAGCCAACTCGCTTTGCTGCCCTTCGTGGTGATAACCTTTCGGACACAAGCCCCCACTCAACAGTTCCAAACGAACAAATGAAGCCTCGGTTTCGGGGAACGAAAGAGAAGCAGGGAAGCGGGTTCCTTCCGTCAGGGTGAAGTCATAAGCCAACTCTTTGCTACCAACCGGAACAAATGTCTTTCCATCTTTGGAAACAGAAACACTCATAGCTCTTGCCGGCCAAATGTCGTTATGCGGACGCCACAAAGATGAGAAAGCAACGTCTTTCACCGGTTGCGGTTTCTTTAAATCAACAACAACCTGCACTGTATCCTGATAGAAGCTGATCCAACGGCGCATATCATGGGCATAGCCACGAATACCGTCTGTCAGTCCGAAGCCTTTGTTCACATGTTCCCAACCGGCTTCGGGATTGCACTTGTAATCACATCCTGTTGCCTTATTCACAGCAAAGCCTTTACGGGTAATCTTGCCCAAAGGTTTGCCGTCTTTATAAACAGCAGCATAAATAATCGCATCTTCCGACAAACGCACAGGCGCTTCATAAAGAGAAGATGAAGCAGTTACTACCGAATCATTAATCGAATAATAAATATCAGTGCCGGGACAGAAAGTTTTCAATGTTACTTCATAAGCATTATCCGTTTTGTTCCATGCTCCCGTCAAAGTCACCTCATAGAAGTTACGACAGGCATTCACTCCGCAATAGTCCAAACGTTTGAAGCCATCGGCTAACCTATGGGTAAACTGCTCAAAGTTTTTCCTGTCCGGTTTAGTCCACTGTACTTCCGCCATTGCCAACAAACGGGGAAAAGCCATGTATTCAAAATATTCGGGAGTTTGAATATATTCACCCCAGATATTAGCCTGCGGACCAATTATATAAGATTGTTCTTCTTCGGTTAATTCGGCGGGAAGCGGATTATAGGCATACGCACTGTCAAGAGGAAGGAAACTGCCGATTTCCTGCGGTGCAAACTCCGGATCTTCCTGATAATGGTCATAATAGCAATAATCTCCCGGTGTCATTATTACGCGGTGTTTCTGTTTGGCAGCAGCAATACCGCCCTTCTCACCACGCCAAGACATCACTGTCGCATTAGGAGCCAAACCACCTTCAAGGATTTCGTCCCAGCCAATAATGTCACGTCCTTTACTATTGACGAACTTCTCTATTCTATGGATAAAGTAACTCTGTAATGCTTCTTCGTCTTTCAAGCCCTCTTTCTTCATCAAAGCCTGACAATGATCGCATTTCTTCCATGCTTTCTTCGGACACTCATCGCCACCGATATGGATATAATGACTGGGGAACAGGTCGATAACCTCTGTCAATACATCTTCAAGAAAAGCAAATGTATTTTCCTTCGGACAGAATACTTCATCGAATACATCGAAATAATCACGTACCACATACGTTTTTCCCAATCCGCAAGACAGCTCCGGATAAGATGCCAAAGCAGCAGATGCATGTCCCGGCATTTCAATTTCGGGCACGACTGTAATGAAGCGATCGGCAGCATATTTGATAATTTCTTTTATCTCTTCCTGAGTATAGAATCCTCTTTTCTCAATTCCATCATAACGGCGGGGCCAGTAATAATCGGAATGCCCTATTTGAGTCTGCTTACGGTAAGAACCCACTTCCGTCAGTTTAGGATATTTCTTTATTTCAATTCTCCAACCCTGATCATCAGTCAGATGGAAATGGAAATTATTCATTTTATACATTGCCATCATGTCGATGAACTTAAGGACAGCTTCTTTAGGCAAGAAATTACGACCTACATCCATCATAGCCCCACGATAAGGAAAACGGGGAGCATCATTAATAGAAACCGAAGGAATTTCTATTTTAGCCAAATCCTTTTCTCCCGGATTATATATTTCGGCAGGCATCAATTGCAATAAAGACTGAACGCCATAAAATAATCCTGCACCGATATCATTGGATTTTATCTCAATTTTATCGGGTGACACATTCAAGACGTAGGCTTCATTGGGTAAAGAGTTATCTGTAACGAAACTAATGGAAGCTTTCTCTCCTTCGGACACTTGCTTCAATGCAATAGCAGTATTCTTTAAAGCATCCTGCAAATAATGAAATACGTTTGTTGATAAACTATCCGACGGAACAGAAACTGTTGTTTCACCTTGTAGAATAAATTTGCCGGATTGTGCGGTTAACTCGTTGGGTAAGGGAATTATATTATACTCTGTTGCAGCATTGTTCTTTCCCCCTTGACAGGAGGAAAGAACCAAAAATGCAGCAAGCAGAAACCCTGCTATGCTTTTTTTCATAATGTTGTTGCTAATAATTGTGGATGTTCACGGGAAGTTTTGAGAATCAATTCTCCAAATAATGTATTCACCCACGCAAACCACGAACGGGTAAAGTCCGATGCATCAATAGAATGGAAAGATTCATGCATAAAACCTGTTCCCCCGTCCGTGTCGCGTAGCTGCTTCAGGCAAGCCTGTATTTCTTCGGGATTATCGGTAGTCATGGCCTTTATTATAATACTCATCGGCCAGATGTAATCCAAACCGACATGAGGACCACCAACTCCTTCCCCCGCCTTACCTTTGAAGAAGTAAGGATTATTATCACTCCAAATAAACTTTCTTGTATTCAAATAAATGCTGTCTTTAGGCGAGCAGTATCCTAAATAAGGAGCAGCCAAAAGACTTGGTACATTGGCATCATCCATGCAAAGAGCATTGCCATAACCGTCTACCTCAAACGCATACACTTTTCCGCAAGCCGGATGATTCACTATTCCATATTTACGGATAGCAGCGTCTACTTCATCTGCCAAGTCCGAACATTCTTTTGCAAAAGTACTGTTCTTATAAACTTTGTTTTCTATCTCTGCCAACTGGCGCAACGATACCACAGCAAACATGTTTGACGGTATTAAAAAGCCATATTGTGTAGCATCATCAGAAGGACGGAAAGAAGATACAATCAGTCCTACCGGTTTAACAGGTGCTCCCCACCCTCTGTTAATCTGAGAATCAGTTGGGCGGTCACAATCACGCATGAAACTGTAAGGACCTAAATTCTCTTTGCGCTGTTGTTCCTTAAAAGTCTTAATAACCAACTTCATAGCTTCATGCCATTGGCTATCAAAAACAGAAGTATCTCCCGTCAGTTGCCAATAATGGAAAGCAAGACGTATTGGGTAACAAAGAGAATCTATCTCCCATTTACGCTCATGGAGTTCTTTTACCATGTGCTGCGTGTGGTCTGTTTCCCAATAACTTCCCAGTGGTCCGTCATTGAATGCATTTGCATATGGATCAATAATGATGCATTCAGCTTGTCTGTTAATAAGCCCGGCAACCATTAGCTGCAATTTTTTGTCATCCTTCATCAAAGGCAGATAAGGCCAAACCTGAGCCGAAGAATCACGCAGCCACATAGCTTCAATATCTCCCGTAATGACAAACGTATCAGGACGATTTCCTTTCATCTTATGTTTAACTGTCGTATCCAATGTATTTGGAAAGCAGTTTTCAAACATCCAACGAAGTTTGTCATCTTTAATCTTTTTCTTGGTTTCTTCTATTGTAGCTTCCACAGCCGTAGAGACGAAATGCCTGTTAGCCAAAAGAGGGCGTTTAGACACATATTTATCTCCGGTCAGCACTGATGAAGAAAATAAAGAAGACGGATTAACCGCCATTGCAGCTAAAGCGAGCCCTCCTGCTTTCAGGAAATTACGTCGCGACATGTCTTTTTTCATGGTATATCAATATTTAATAAGTCTGCTTACCGGAAGTTACATTTATTTTCTTTTCCTTGCCACCATATTGAACAATCAGTTCAAATGGAATGGAAGAATCAACAGTAATACGTGGCTCATCGTTAACAGAACGTCTTGCATCCGCTTTCAAAGTAATCAAGCCATCGGGACCAAACGGATAACGTTCAATGCCATTAGCCTCTGTGAGATTCATGTCCCACACAATCTGCTGTTTTGTATAATCACCACGAATACCAATAATGAATTCAATAAATTCGGCAATAGGAGGAAGTCCTGCCCAACCTACGAATTCTTTCCTTGCCATAAAGCCGGGTTCGGCACTTTCGGGAGCATAGTACTCCCAAAAAGTACCTGTATTTTTATATACTTCTAATACCTGATTGTAGTGATTCAAAGCAATTTCTCTAGCTAGCTTCGTATAACCTTTCTGAACAAGTCCGGTCATCACCATATAATTAGTACCCGGCCATATTCCACCTTGCCAATAACGCCCGTTCTCTTTATACTTAGGATGATCTGCCGACAAAGAGGGAATACGAAATTTCCGGTTAAACGTTGCCGGATTATCTAATTCTTTCACCATACGGTCAAGCTGTTTATCATCCAACACATCAGTGAGCAATGTCCAATAGGCACCTATTCCTTTTGTTTTGCAGAGTGTACCATAAGCATATTGGTCATACAGAAAACCGGTCTTTTCATCCCAAAGATTATCATGGATATACTTCCCTAACATCTTAGCCTCATCTTCGAATTCCTCTATTTCCTGCCAACGTTCGAGATAGAATCCCATCTCAAGTAACAAGTTGGCCGTAAACAGTTGTTGGAGATTGGTGTCCAGCCAAATCATATGTCCATGACTGTAAATAGGACTATAACCTTCGGGCACACGGGGCATATTATCCATACCGGTTCCCCATCCGCTTGACCAATAAGTTCCGTTACGCCACGTACGGTTGAGTTTCAACCACTTGTAATACGCACAAAGTACCGGGAATATCTTATGCAGGCGTTCCGTATCACCGAACTGGTAATAATAAACCATTTCACACCAAGGCATCAAGTTAGGACCAGTGCTGACCGGATCGTAACGCTCGAAGCAATCGGCTCCGTCGGCCTTTATTTCACGGCAGATAAAACCATCGGGATGCTGCTTGGCATAGAAATTGTCCAATGTACGCTGGAAAGGGAAGAAGCGTGTACCATATCGTGCAAACATTAGGATGAAAGAAGAATCCCACATAAAGATATTACCGTTGTAAGCCGTATCCAGATAACTTGATACGAAACCTGACCCCTGTTGAGGAGCACGGATATTGCCAACAGCTATTTCCCATGCTCTCCAATACATTTCAAGTTCCTTTTCGTGTCCGGCCCAAATAGGATTAGGAAGAATCTGCCGGGCTTCTTCGAAACTCTTCGGTTCAACGGTTTCGGGTTTGGCTATGCGGTACTCGTTCTCGGCTACCAAAGGTTCTTTTACATACGTGTTTTTATAAGGCAAATGATATTTTTCATCATTGCCACAGCCCTGAGCTTTCAGCAACGGAATTGCCGTAAAGAAAAAGAAGCATGTAAACAAAATGTGTTTCAGCATGGGAAATATTGTTTTAGTTTAAAGATCGAGTAATTTCTTTATCTTGTCAAAGATAGCAGTATTCTCATAAATTCCGGTAAATTCCTGTGCTCCGGGACCAAAAGCATATACCGGCACCATCACACCACTATGCCCGCCTGTAGAGAATTTACATACGATTTTACCCTCCTTTAAATCACCATCTACTAATGTAAGGCCACCAGTTTCATGGTCTGCAGTAACAACAACCAGTGTTTCACCATCCTTGGCTGCCCACTCATAAATAGCGCCAATAGTGCGGTCAAAGTCATGTGTCTCCTGCATCAGCAGATCAAGATCATTAAAATGCCCGTAATCATCCAATTGAGAACCTTCAATCATCATAAAGAAACCATTTTTGTTCTGATTCAGCAAATCAATTCCTTTCAATGAAGCACGTGCAAGGAGGTCACCACGTTCAGCAGGAAGCGGGGTGTCTACCGGATAAGGAACTGCGAATACTTTACCGCTCTTTATACCTGCCAGTTCATCCCAACTACGGGGAGTCCGGAAACCTTTTTCACGTAACTCCTTGAACAGATCACGTCCATCCTCGCGATTTTCAAAGAGTTTGGCACCCCCACCAAATACATAGTCCGCATTACAATTCACATAATCTGTCACAATCTCACTCTCAGCATCGCGGTCTTTATTATGGCAACAGAAATCAGCAGGAGTAGCATCCCAAAGACGGCAGGTTACTGCAATTCCCGTAGATTTGCCTTTGGCAGCAGCAAAATCAACCAATGATTTCAAAGGATGTCCCAAAGTATCTACACCTACATAGTGATAGTTTGTTTTCTGTCCGCTAGCAATAGCTGTCCCCCCCGCTCCTGAATCAGTAATCAGTTTATCTGCACAGTAAGTTTTCGACAAACCTACAGCCTGACAGTTGTCTAAGAAGAGTTTACCACGGTTGGCTGTCCATGCAGAATATACATGCATAAGACTCATGCCGTCTCCGATCATCAGAATGACATTTTTTATCTTCTTTCCTTGAGAAGGAGTTATCTTGGTTACTTCATACGGTTGTTCCAATACATACGTTTGCTCCTTGTCTCTACGATTTTGCGCCGACACATTGACGGGCAATAATGCAACTGCCCAAACTATGAATACGAAGTTTCTCAATATATTTTTCATTGTTATCATTACTTTAACTAAGTTGTCTCTTTCTTAAGTTTATACACTATTCAACCGTTACCAGTACAGGCGTATGGTCTGACAAAAAACCGTTGTTTTCCGTTTCAGCCAAAATACCATATCTCAAGACTTTAAGACCGTTGCGTACGAATACATAGTCAATCAACGGACGTTTGTTATAGGGAATCTTTCCGAAATCATGAAAGCTCCAGGAAGGCCCATAAACAATGGAAGATGCCTGGCGAGCATCCGTCAGATGTTCCGGATTGGCAGAATCTGTGACGTGTTTGATCACATCTGATTCCGGTTCTGAATTGAAATCTCCGGTCACAATTACCGGTAATCCATCACTTAACTCATTCACTCTATCCAGCATAAGGCTTATACCTTCACGACGTGCCATCCCCCCCACATGATCCAGATGGGTATTCAAGGCAAAATATTCTTTATCGGAAACCTTATCTTGCAGTTTGACCCATGAAGCGATACGCTCACAAGCACCGTCCCAACCTTTTGAACCGGCTACTTCGGGTGTTTCGCTCAACCAGAAATATCCTGAATCAAGCACGTTGAAAC
>ERZ826016.482-NODE-482-length-49095-cov-5.428365_pt1 | contig 49095 bp, 44 predicted proteins | sample MGYA00519872_ERZ826016 | MGnify/ENA primary metagenome ERZ826016 (study PRJEB31778, sample SAMEA3449218) | human gut metagenome | biome: human gut; feature: human-associated habitat; material: faeces | place: United Kingdom | collected 2010/2012 ... | reverse complement strand
CGTCGTCCCCGTCGATGTACCGCGCCTCGCCCATGCGCTTGTTCAGCCGGTCCATATACACGGCATTGGAATAGTTCACCTTGGACATGGCGATGACCGTCTTGCCCGCGTCAGACACATTTTCCATGGAATTCTCCCGCCGCACGATATATACATTTTGAGAACCTGTCGGCGTATTTTCCTCCGTCAACAAAGCCTGCCCGTCTGTACCGTCTGTTACCGGCCCATAATTCTCATCTACATAGCTGTCACCCGGCTTGCTGTTCTCGCCAAAACTGCCGCCATTATATTCTTCATCTGTTCCCAGATCGCCATCTACCGTCTCTCCGTAATCATGATATTCGATATCAAAATCCACATTGAATACGCCTGCATCATTGATACGAGTATGACTACCAAACATCCCGGCAGACATAGAAGAATTATCCTGAATCTCTCCATCCATAAAGCCGCCGCCAGCGGATTGCACGGTGGCAAAGCGCACCGCATTGCCTACTTTCATATGTTCCAGCACTTCATCCCGATTATTGATAACGAGATTTTGTGCTTTGGCGTAGGTACCGTCTTTTACGTACAACATATCTCCCGTTTCAGTGGGCCGCACATTCATTACAAACGTATTTGTCCCGGTTAATTTCCCGATGTGAAGCGCATTGCTCCCCGTCTCATCGTCTCCCAAATTTATATAGCTGTTTGTCCCATTCAGTTCCGTCACCCAGGACTGTCCTGTCACATTCCATCTGGCATTCTCTCTCAATGTCAGATTGATAGTTCCGCTTTCAGACATCTCAATGTTTGGAACCCCTTCATCCAAAAACTCATTTACTATATTGGTATGACTCCACTCTATGCTATCCGCATCCTGATAATCATCCGCCCTGCCGGTCCATTTACTGTATGCCCCCAGTGTCAGATTGACGGTTCCGCCATTGGCCGCCGCGAGAACCCCCTGTCCGGAAAGCGCATTTATCACTTCTAAATTGACTGTCGCTCCTTTTCCGCTCTCCATACCATAGGCCTTTACATCCCCTTGCAATTTGTTCGGCGTATTCCCCGTCACACGTAAATCAATCAATCCGCCATCCTTTGCAACAATATCCCCTTTTACAGAAAAAGAGTTAATTCCTGATTCGGATATTACCTTATTACTTTGTTTTATGCCCTCCGCTGTATATACCCCCTCTGCATAAATAGCGTCACTTTCAATATCTTTCATTTCAATTATATAATTATCCCCATTTAGTTTGATTATACTTCCCCCATCAGTATATACGGGAGAATTAAGGTATAACTCTCCACCATTAGATTTAATACCATATGAGTTGCTTTCTTCTGCAATTATTTCTGCATCACCAATTTGAATCGCGCCATTATATCCTGCTCAAACTCCTGCATTCCCTTTTCCCATAAGATGTATGGTGGTTTTATCACGCAGTGTTATTTCTCCTTTACCTAACGCTTTCTGTGTAGGTTCCGACCAATACTGTACATCAGAACCCGCCCAAACAGCAGTTGGATTTGCAACATTATTTTCGCCTGCGTTAGCGTGAATAATTATCTTTGTTGTCCCATCTACCGTAATAGAATTTACAAGATCACTCGATTTAACCGAGGCATTTGCCCGGATACCGTTACCACTCATAACCTCCGCTTCCAAGTCGCCAAAGATATGCGCAGTGGCTCCATTTCTTGTACCACCTGCACCATCACTTCCTACGTCATGACTAAGATTTAAAAAGTCAGAAGCAATTGCCTCTACTTTTCCTTTAAAATCATGCACATAAAAGTCAGGTCCCCAATTCGTTAAATGGAGGGCATCATTATTTGAATTTCCGTTGCCAATGACATGAACATAAAAATTTGTTTTTTCTGCATGATAACGTGCACTATAAACACCTAATGGACGATTTTCACCTGATGATGCTTGCGGAGTATATTCAATATTTACATCAGAAAATTGATTTAACCCTTTCCCACCAAAAATCGAATCCGTTCTTACCGTATCACTGGTTGTTACCGTAAGGGTAGTTCCATCTTCACTAATGGTGTATTCATCAGGATTGCTCCATTCCTCTGCCCATGTCTGTCCCGCCGGAATCACAGCAGCCATAGCAAGTGCGAGGAGGATCTGTTTCGTCAGTCTGTTCTTTTTCATTCTCATTTTCCTTTCTCTATTTCCTATGTTCAGAATTTGTACAGATCTGTCAGGGTGACGGTCCGCGGCGGATTGTCCGTTTGCTTTGGTTCCGGCCTGGCGGACGGTTTCGAGTGTTTCCAGTAGAGCCGCTCGCAGTGGGACGAGCAGAATTTCTTCCGGTGGTCGTCCGGGCTCGTCACGCGCACCACGCGGCCGCACCGCGCGCAGGTGAAGGTGCGCAGGACCGGGCCGTCTCCCTCGTCCTCTTCCCGTCTCGGATGCCGCCGGTACGCGAGGCGGCGGCACGCTTCCGAGCAGTAGCGCTGGTTCCGGCGGTCCGCGGTGAAAGGTTTCCCGCACTGGGCGCAGACTTTTTTCAGTTCCATATGGGCCCGCAGGCTCCGCCCGCCGGGAATTGGGCACGCAAAAAAGGCCGCGTCAAAAGCAGCCTTCGTCTATCTGTGCCGGAGCACACGAAGCCCCGGGTATTTCTTTCGTCAGCGATCCCGGTCAGGGCCGGGACGTTATACGGTTTCGCACCCCCCCCGTATGGGCTTTAAGAACATCAAATTTTTCCTTTCGCAGTCACGGCGGACGGAGCGCATGCGTTTCACCTCCTTCTTTACCATTTTTCTTACCTTACTATACAATCTGTTACTTTGTCAATGCTCATAAATCATTTCACAGCCTCATGAGACGAGTTGTCCGCCCCTTATAGGCATGCAAAAAGCAGACGATCCCCTGCAGGACGCGTCTGCTTTTGCTGTGCTTCAGAAGCCGAAGAGGCTGAGCTGCTCTTCTTCGGGGAGGCCGCGGAGGATGCCCATGTCGTCCATGGTCTCCATGATGGTGGCGCTCACTTTGCCGCGCTTCCGGAGGTCTTCCTTCGAGGTGAAGGGGTATTCGTCCCGGGCGCGGACGAGCTGCTTCGCCACGGTATTGCCCATGGCGGGGATGCAGTTGAAGGGCGGGCGGATCTTCCCGTCTTCAATGAGGAATTCCGTGGCGCTGGAGCGCATGAGGTCGATGGGGAGGAATTCGTAGCCGCGCAGGTACATTTCCGCCGCCACTTCGGTGACGACGGCGGCTTTCTTGTCCACGTCGCTCACGTTGTCCATGGTGGCCACGCGGGCGAGCTCGGCTTTCTGTGCTTCGAGGCCGCGGAGATTCACGAGGGGATTGAATTTCCCTTCGGCGCGGATGGTGAAGTACGACGCGTAGAAGGCGAGCGGCTGATAGACCTTGAACCAGGCGATGCGGAAGGCCATCATGACGTAGGCCACGGCGTGCGCCCGGGGGAAGAGGTAGGAGATCTTCTTGCACGAGTCGATGAACCATTCGGGGACTTTCGCCGCGCGGATGGCGTCTTCGTTGTGGGAGAGATTGCCTTTCTTGTCCGCTTTCTCGAGGCCTTTGCCCTTGCGGACGTTTTCCATGGTCTTGAAGGAGATGAGTGGCTCCACGCCGTGCTCCATGAGGTAGTTCATCACGTCGTCGCGGGTGGAGATGGCTTCTTCGAGCTTCACGGTGCCGCTCTTGATGAGGTCCTGCGCGTTGCCCACCCACACGTTCGTCCCGTGGGAGAAGCCGGAGATGCGCACCAGTTCGGAGAAGTTTTTCGGCTTCGTGTCTTCGAGCATCTTCCGCACGAAGAGGGTGCCGTACTCGGGCAGGCCGATGGAGCCCACGGTATTTCCCTTATTACCAATGACTTTCGCCAGGTCTTCGGGGGTGTAGCCGAGGGCGTCGGTGGAGTTGAAGATGGACACTGTCTTTCGGTCGTCGAAGGGGATATGGAGCGGATCGATGCCGGTGAGGTCCTGCAGGGCGCGGATGACTTTCGGATCGTCGTGGCCGAGGATGTCCAGCTTCAGCATGCGGCCGGAGATGGAGTGGTAGTCGAAATGGGTGGTGATGGTGCCGGGGATGCGGTTCCCGTCCTCGTCTTTTTCGTATTTCTTGTCGGCGGAGTACTGGAGGGGCGTGAAGTTGTGGATGTCCATGTCGCGGGGACAGACCATGATGCCCGCCGGGTGCTGGCCCGTATTCGTCTTCACGCCGATGACTCCGCCGGCGATCTTTTCGAGGTAGATGTCGTTCACGTTCAGCCCGCGCACTTCCGCGTAGCGCCGGGCCACGCCGTAGGCGTTCTTCTCCTGCAGGCCGGAGATGGTGCCCGCGCGGAAGACGTTGTCCCGGCCGAAGAGTTCTTCCGTGTATTTGTGGGCCACGCTCTGGTCGTCGCCGGAGGAGAAGTTGAGGTCGATATCCGGGACTTTGTCTCCGTCGAAGCCGAGGAAGACCGCGAACGGGATGTTGTGCCCGTTCTTCGCGAGCGGCGCGCCGCACTGCGGGCAGGCCTTGTCGGCGAGGTCGAAGCCGCCGCCTACGGAGCCGTCGGTGAAGAAATGCACCCAGTGGCACTTCGGGCAGACGTAGTGCGGCGGGAGCGGATTCACTTCCGTGATGCCCGCCATGGTGGCGACGAAGGAAGAGCCTACGGAGCCCCGGGAGCCCACGAGGTAGCCCCGGTCGTTGGAGTGCTTCACGAGCTTGTGGGCGATGTAGTAGAGCACGCCGTAGCCGTGCTTGATGATGGGCGTCAATTCCTGCTTGAGCCGCGCTTCCACCAGCTCGGGGAGCGGGTCGCCGTAGATGGCCTTCGCATTGTCGTAGCACATCTTCACCAGCGCTTCGTCCGCGCCGGAGATCTTCGGGTTGTACGATTTCCATTCTTCCGCGAGGGGCTCGAGGCGGTCGCACATATCGGCGATCTTCCGCGTATTTGTCACCACGATCTCATAGGCCTTCTCCGGCGGGAGGTAATCGAATTCCTCGAGCATTTCCTTCGTGGTGCGGATGAAGACGGCCGGGTGGGATTCCTGCTTCCCCGGCTTGTCCCACTTGGCGAGGAGGATGTCCCGGTTGATCTGGTCTTCCCGGAAGAGGAAATGCGCGTCCGACGTGGCGCAGCAGAGGATGCCCGCCTTGTCGGCGATCTCCACCACTTTCCGGTTCAGGTCCTCGAGGTCTTTTTTCGTGGTGATCTTCGCGTACTTGTCGTCGTTCAGGAGGAATTCGTTGTTTCCAAGGGGCTGCACTTCGAGATAGTCGTAGAATTTCGCCAGCTCGATGAGATGCTCGTCGCTCTCGCCGGCGAGCACCGCCCGGAAAAATTCGCCCATGACGCACGCCGAGCCGTAGATGAGGCCGTCGTGCAGCTCGGAGAGGAGCGGCTTCGGGATGAGGGGCCGCTTCTTGTAGTATTTCAGGCACGAGAAGGTGACGAGGCGGTAGAGGTTGCGCAGGCCGGTCATGTTCTTCGCGAGGATGACGATGTGGCTGTATTTCTGCCGGTCCGTGTCGATGTCCTCGGGGATATCCTGGATCATGTACCCTTCCATGCCGTAGAGGATCTTCTCGCCGTATTTCTTCGAGTAGTCCTGGATCTTCGGGAAGGCCTGGATGACGCCGTGGTCGGTAATGGCGATGGCAGGCGCGCCCCACTTCGCGGCGGTCTTGATGGCTTCTTCCGCATCGATGAGGCCGTCGAGGCTCATCTTCGTGTGGAGATGGAGCTCGACCCGCACTTCCTCCGCGTCGTCCGTGTGCTCCACGGCGGCTTTCTCGCCTTTTTCCATCTGGCTCACGTTCATCACGAGACCGCCGGAAAATTTGTCGAGGCGCACGTTCCCGCGGATGCGCACGGGCATGCCCGCTTTGAGGTTCCTGTCGAGCACGTCCGCTTCGTCCGACTTGTCGAAGAATTTCTTGCAGTTCATGCCGTTCGTATCGTCGGCAACTTTCAGGAGGTACAGCTTCCGGTTATCCCGGAGCTCCCGCACGTCGAAGGAGACGAGGGTCCCTTCGATGACGGCCCCGTCAGTCTCTTCGGTGAGGGTGCCGATGGGCACGGCGTTCCCTTTGATGGGCTTTTTCCCGATGAAGACGCCATTGACGGCCTCCTTCGCGCCGTCTTTCTTCGCCGCCGGGCGGAACGCCTCTCCGGGCAGCACGTCCCGGAGCGAGGGCAGCCCCTCGGGCATGGCGAAGCCCGCCGACGGGGCCGGTTCCTCGAGCGGCTCGGGGGGCGCGCTCTCCTGCAGACGGGCCGCTGCCCGGACGTCTTCCAGCGTGGGCGGATGGTAAGCCGTCTCCTCCGGCGGCAGGTACGCGTCGTCATCGGGGAGCGGGATGTCCGCGCCGAAATCTTCCCCCGCTTCTGCCGGGAAACCGTCCTCCTCCGGCAGGGGCGGCTGGCTCTCCGCCTGCGGACGGACGAGCTCCATCCCCGCGGGAGGGACCTGGCGGAAGACTTCTTCCGTCACGTCTTCCCCATTGACGACGATCTCCTCCACGCCGCAGAGGGCGGGCCCCATGCCGGCGAGCACAGCGAGCGCCGCGTCCCGGTGCTCCGCCTGGATGTACCAGGCGCGGCTCTCCGTGTCGATCTCCATGAGCGTGATATCCGCTTCATTCTGCCTGCACCGCAGCCGATATTTCGCCATACTGCCTCCTTATGCGCCGCCCGGAGCCTGCCGGTCCGGGTTCTCTGCCGTCTTCTGTCCTGTTTCCTGCGGCGCGGCGGCCTGCCCGGTCTCTCCGGCGGCCGCTTCCGCTTTCACGCCGGCCTCAGACGCCGGCGCCGCCGCTTTTTTTGCCGCATCCTCCGCCGCCTTCCGGTCCGCTTCCATCTGTTTCTGATCTTTATAGGTGATGACCGTATCCACCGCATCGTACACGGAGCGGAAGCTGTCGCTGTAGATCGTGCCGTCCTGCCGCACTGCGCGCTGGATGACCGTCACGTCGCAGCCGTCATTGCCCTCTTCGATCTTCTTGGCTTCCTGCTGGACCGGATCGACTTTGTAAACGGTCTTGTGCGGGATCGTCTTCTGCTCCGTCTCCAGCACCGCCGACGACCGCGGCTCGTCCGCCCGGTTTCCCAGGACGTACATGGTGAGCGCCCCCGGCTCGTACACGGCGCAGAGGTAGACCGGCTTCGAAAAATTGTTCACGAAGCGGAAATCGAGGTAATTGTCCGCCACGGTGGCGTCCTGCCCGATGGGCACATACGCTACCGGCGCGAAATGGCAGGTGCGCTCCGTCACCTGGAGCCCCGCCAGGAGCACCGCATTGAAGAGGGTGGTGCTCACCTGGCACACGCCGCCCCCCGCGTCGGGCACGAGTTTGCCGTCGAGGAAGACCGGAGCGTCCAGATAGCCGTTCGCCCGCGTGCGGAGGCCCGTGGCGTCATTGAAGGAAAAACTATCCCCCGGCCGGATGAGCCAGCCGTCCACGCTCCGCGCCGCCCGGGCGATATTGCTGCTCCGGTTCGGGTCCATGGAGAAATACGTGGTGTACGCGCCGAGCACGCGGTTGATTTCTTCGCGCTGCTCTTTCGTGAAGGAAGAGAATTTCTCCGCCACCACGGGGATCTCCACCGTGCCTTCCCGGCCGGAGAGGAGCTGCGCCTCCGCCGCCTGCCGCAGCCGCTCTCCGTCGATCTCGATGAAGGGCTTCTCCTCGGGGAAGGTCACCGTGCCGTCCCCGGCGATATGCGGCCGCACCGCTTCCGGCGGCGTGCTGTACTCGGCGGCGAGCGTCCGGATGGCTTTGTCCAGCGCGTCCGCGTCGTAGGAAATGCGGAGCTGCGCCGAGAGGCCGCCGAGGAGCGCTTCCCACTGCGCCGCCCAGTCGGAGAGGACGCTCCCGTCCCGCCCGACGGCAAGGATGCGCGCCGTCTCCTTCTCCGGGTCCATGCGGACGGAGAGCGCCTCGTAGGACCAGGTCTCGCGGATGGGGCCGTGCTCCACCGTGAGGGACCGCCCGGCGATGGCTTCATTCTTCGCCTCGATGAGGCCGGTCAGTTCTTCCCGGGACATGCCGCCCGCGCTGACGCCGTCCACGGTGAGCCCGCGGATGACCCGGTCATGGCCGTTACATAGAAAAGGCAGCGAAAGAGCGCCCAGAAGGACGGCCGCTGCCGCTGCGATTGCGATTTTTTTCATAGCTTCCTCCCGAAGAAAAGGAATTTATGGTCTGCGGGATTCCCGGCCCGCGAGGCAGAACCGGAGGAGCACATCTTCCAGCTCCCCGCTGCCCCCGTCCACGCGCTGGCCGTACTGCCAGCGGAAGAGGGCGAGCAGGAAATCTTCCGCCTCCCGCTCGGTCACCTGCCGGGCCTGCGCCGCCAGACGGCGCATCTGCCACGTCCCGCGCATACCGAGGAGCGCCTGCTTCTCCGGCGCGGGCACGCCCGCCCGGTCCAGCTCCTTCCACATCTTGATGCGCCGGAACTGCGCCGCCAGGAATCCCGTATTCTTCAATATCGCGGCGGGGTCCGTGAAGACCCGGGGCGCCCCCTCGAGCACCGCCGCCGCATCCCGCGCGAGCAGCCGGTCGAAGAAGGCGAAGACCCCCTGATCCATGTAGTCCGTGAGCGAATCCTCCAGGATCTCCCGGCCCACGGTCTTCCGGTCCCCGCACACCAGTATTATTTTATCACATTCTGTTTCCAGGAAAGGCACGGAGATCTCCGACCACGCGGAGAGCACCTCCTCCAGATAGGCCCGCGCGTCCGCGGTGAGCCGCAGCCCCCGGTCATACAGGTACTCCTCCATGCGCTGCGCCCCGTCCTCCGCCTTCAGGAAATCGCACTCGATGAGCGAGGCGAAGTCCAGGAGCTGCTTCACCGCTTTCGTGCGCTTGTCCGGCTTCCCGTCGAGCGTCATCACGAGGAAAATTTCCGGCGCGAGCGCCCGGAGCTTTTCGAGGAACGCCGCGTACGGCTTCTCGTCGTCCTTCTTCAGCGCCTTTTTCAGGAAGAACGGATTCTGGATGACCACCGCCGTATCGGAGGAGAAAAGCGACTGCCCCTCGAGCGCCGCCTCGTACTCGGGAAAGCTTCCCGTCCCGTCGAACACCGTCGGGTCAGGCGCGCCCTCTTTGAAATACCGGCGGATGAGTTCATTCTTTTTCGCCTGCACGAGCACCGCGTCGTCGCCGCACACGAGCCACACATTTTTCTGCTTCGCTCTGACCGCCATGGCCTGCCGCCTTTCTCATTCCAATGCAAAGAAATCGTCCGTGAGCCCGCTCGGGCTGTATTTCTCCATGGTCCACGCGCCGCCGCGCCGGGCGAGCGTGACCATGCCGTCCAGATACGGATCGCCCACGGGGATGCCGCAGAGGAGAAAATAGTCCCGGTCCTCCCCGGCATGCTCTGACCGGCCGCCCGCGTAGACCGCCGCCTCCGGCCGGAACCATTTCATTGTATCACGATTCACCGCCGGGCGGAACGGCTCCGCGCCGCCCAGCCACAGCCGGTGCGCCGTGGGCGCGACGTCCTCCATGGGACCGCTCCCGCCGTCGATGTACCAGCCGTCATCGCCCATTTCAAAATACCAGCTCTCCCCGTCCGTCTCCGCCGAAAGGCCGCCGGACAGCCGGAAGCGGGCCCGGTCATAGAAGCGCACCCGGCTCTCCGGATGACCCGCCGTGAAGCCGGCCGCCTCGTCCGCCGTGCCCTCCGGGAGCCAGATTTCTCCGATCGGCATAGCGAGCGTGAAAGGAGACGCCCCGCGGCTCCGCCGGAAGTCGCCGATGAAGACGTCCGCATGGAACAGTCCTTTGTACTCCAGCACGGACCGTAGCTCCCGCTCCCCCATATCCATGGGAAGGCCGCCGTCGCGGTAGTACACCACCGCGTGCGTCCCGTCCGTCCACACCGCCGCGCGGGACGAGCCGAGGTCCGGCACGAAGAGCTCCATCTCCGGCCGCGACGCGTACGACCAGCCGCAGCCCGCGAGCAGCGTGCCCGCCAGCGCCGCAGCGCCCGCGAGACGGCGGGGAGCCTGCCGCCACCACCGCGTCGTCCGCGCGAGGAGCAGCGCGCCGTAATAGAGCGCCGTCTCCGCTCCGGCCATCCCGCCCGCCGGGAGCGAAGCGTGAGGCAGCGCCGCGAGATGCGCGTTCAGCCGGAGCGCCGCCCACAGGAGATAGTCCGTCCCCTGCAGCAGCCCGCCGGCCAGCGGCGGCACGGCCCACACGAAAAGAGCCGCGAGCAGCCCCGCGATGATCGCCCACTCGAGGAGCGGCGTCACGAGGAGATTCGCCGGCACGAAGTACAGCGGCAGGCGATGGAAATCATAGAGCACCACCGGCACCGTGAGGAGCTGCGCCGCCAGGGCGAGCGCCGTCCCCTCCCGCACCCACCGCGGCAGATGGGGGACGCGCCCCAGCAGGCCCGTCAGCGGCCGGTAAAAGAAAAGGATGCCCGCCGACGCGCCCACAGAGAGCTGGAAGCTCACGTCGAAAAGATAGAACGGGTCCCACAGGAGCATGGCCAGCACCGCCGCGCCGAGAACGAGCAGGGCTTCCCTGTCCCGATGGAAGAAAAGCCCCATCACGGAGAGCACGCCCATGAGGGACGCGCGCACCACCGGCGGCACGAAGCCCGCCAGCGCCGCATAGCACAGGATCACGGCGGCCGCCGCGGGCAGCACGATCCGCTCCGGCAGGCGCAGCCACCGCCCGAGAAGGCACAGGAAGCCGAAGAGGAGCGCCACATGCGAGCCGGACACGGAGAGGATGTGCACGATGCCCGTGGCCGTGAAGCCCTCCAGCACGCCGTCGGGCAGCGCTTCATAATGCCCGCCGAAGAGGAGCGTCATCAGCACGGAGAGCCTCGCCGGGTCCATGTACGACGCGAAAGACGCCCGCACGCTATCCCGGATGTCCTTCGCCGCCGCTTCAAGCCGGAAGACCCCTGCCGGGCCGCCGGGCCGGATCGCTCCCGGCTCCTCCGTATAAATGCGGCCCAGAAGACGGCGGCTCCGGTAGCGGCTCTCCAGATCCATCTTTCCCGGATTCTTGTAGAAACGGAACGCCGACAGCTCCCCGTCCACCGAGACGGACGTGTCCGGCGGCAAAATTTCTGCGGTCTCATTCCACGGTGTATACAGATAGACCGCGCCCCGCACGGGATGGACCGAGCCGTCCTCATACCGCACCGACGAGACCTCTGCCGGATAGCGCACATAGCCCTCCGGCCCCGGCCTGCACAGCGCCTCGCCGGAGATCACCGCGGAGAACGTCCCCGACGCGCCGGCCAGCGCCTGCGGCTCCCACGCGAGCAGCGCCAGATCCATGCGCACCATGCCGGCGGCGCACGCAAAAAAGAGACAGGCCCCCCATGCCGCCGTGCGCTTCCCTTTCGCAAGCGCCGCGGCCGACAGCCCCGCGAAAGCCAGCCCTCCCATGCCTGCCGGCACCAGAGGGAGTTCCGCCGCGTCCGCCGCCCAGATGCCGAGCGCCAGCGCGCACGCGCACCACACGATGAGGTACCTGTCTCTCATAAGGTGATCCTGTCTTCGATTTTTCCATACCGCCCTTCCCCGATGGAAGGGACATCCATCAACTCTTCCTTGGTCCGGAACCAGCCGTGCTCTCGCCGGTAGTCCAGAATCTTCTGCGCTGTCACCTCGCCGATGCCGGGCAGCGTTTTCAGCTCCTCCAGTCCCGCCTGATTGATATTCACCACCGGCTCCGCCGTCACCGTGACGCGCTCCGGATCGAGCGGGATGTGGATTTTCTCCCCGTCGGCGAGCCGCGCGGACAGATTCACCGCGTCCACGTCCGCGTAGGGGATGATATCCCCGGCGGCGCGCACCAGCTCGTACACCCGGCTCCCGGCGGGCACGTCATACACACCGGGATGCTTCACCGCGCCGGAAATATACACCTCGATCTGCCCCGACGGCGCCGCGGCCGGCGCATCGGCATCCGTCTCCTCCACCACGAGCATGTCCTCCGTTTCCGGCGAAGCCCACGGCTCCCACACCCAGAGTCCGATGCCCGCAAGAACGGCAATGAGGCACGCAAAAAGGAGGACATACCGCCGCTCTCCTCCCTCCGGTTCCGGGAATTCCATGGCGCGCCTCCCTTCCATGCGTTTTTCTTCTGTTTTCATTATGATAACACATCTTCACCGCACAAAACGGACCATCCCCGCATTTGCGCAAATCTTAATTTTCTTTCCGCCCGCCCCACATTCATTCCCATTCCGCCGGAAACGTTCTTTCTTCGTTAGATTTGGTTCCTTGTCTTCCTTTTTACCGCCTCGTTGCATGGTTACCATTCCCCTTACCAGCGGCTCTCCCAGGTGTAGTCCATGGCGTCGGAAAAGCGGCCGGTGGTGAGGTTGTTTTTCATCATGTACTGACGGTTGCCCCGCGGGATGGACAGGGCGAGGCGCGTCCCGTCGTTCAGGATGACCCTCACCACAGTGATCCAGCCGTCGTCAGTCACGTTCTCGATGCGGTACGGCGCGCCGTCATACGTATCCGCCGTGATGACGATCGGCGCGCCGTACCGGCTCTGCCACCGTCCCGTCACGAGGAGCGTTCCTGCCGCCGCAGGCCTCGTCTTCACCGGAAAGTTTGTCTCCGCCGGGAATGCGGCCGCCGACCCTGCCGCACCCAGAAGCAGGCACAGCGCTACGGTAATTTTTACCCACCGTTTCATTTGTCCTTCCTCCCTTCTGAACTGAGTCCTTTTTCTTTATTGTACCGCGCGGAGCGCTGCTGTTGATTCCGCCGGTTCCGTTGCCTCGGCGGACAGAGTTTTCCGGCATGCGAAAAGAGCCTCCCTTCCGGGAAGCTCTTCCTGCGGTTGCTTATTTCTGGCTGTCGTCCTGGTCCTGATGCTGCATGGCCGCCGCATTGGAGTCGATCAGGCTCTGGCGGTTCTTTTTCAGGGTGTCCAGCATGTTCTCCATGTTGGTCTCCACGTATTTCAGCACGTCGGTCGCATAGGTGACGGAGCTGGTGCGGAGTTCTTCCGCCGAGGCGTTCGCAGAGGAGATGATCTGGTTCGCCCGTTCCTGCGCCTGCTTCACCAGTTCGCTTTCTTCGGTGATGCGGGCGATGTAGTCCTTCGCCTGCGCGATGGTGTCATCGGCTTTCTTTTCCGCGTCGAGAAGGATGCGTTCCTTATCCGCGACGATGCGCTTGGCATTGTCCAGTTCGTTCGGCAGGGACTGGTTGATGGCGTCGATGAGGCGGGTCACCTCTTCTTCATCGACCGCTTTCTTCGTGGTGAAGGGGATCGTCTTCGCGTTCAGCACCACATTTTCCAGTTCTTCCAGTAATTTCTTCGTATCCATGTTCACGCCTCACTTTTATCAGATTTGAACTTTGCTTCTATGACCTGCTGGACATAGGGCGGCACGAGTTTTGATACATTGCCTCCGAAGCATGCCAGTTCCCGCACGCCGGTGGAGCTAAGGAAAGAATATTTTCCCTCCGTCATGAAGAACGCGGTCTCCAGCGTGGGATTGACTTTTTTCAGCAGGAGGGCCCGCTGGAATTCGTATTCGAAATCGCTGAACGCGCGCAGTCCGCGGATGAGGAGATGACAGTTGCGGGCTTCCGCATATTCATTGAGCAGGCCGTCGAACGCATCCACTTCCACGTTCGGCAGATGCTTCGTAGTCTCCTTCAGCATATCCAGCCGCTCTTCCATGGTGAACATGGAGTGCTTATTCGGATTGCGGAACACGGCGACAATGAGATGGTCGACGAGCGCCGCGCTTCTTTCGATGATGTTCAGGTGCCCGTAGGTCACCGGATCAAAGCTGCCCGGGCAGATGGCAATTTTCATAACTTCACCTTCAACACTTAGTATACAGGAGATACGTCACCGCGGTCTCTCCGACTTTCTTTTCCTTCCACAGGGAGACCTGCCCGCCCAAAAGCGGGAGATCCAGCGGTTCCGCGCTGACGTGCTCTGCAATGATGATGGAATGGTCTGCAGGAAGCCCCAGCCGGATGACGGTCTCGAGGATCTCATTCACATAGCCCCTGCGGTACGGCGGGTCCAGGAAAATGTAGTCGAACGTCTCGCCCGCAAGAGAACGGAGCGCCCGCCCCGCGTCTTTCCGCAGGATCCGCACTTTGTCCTCCGCATGACACCGGCGGGCGTTCTCCTGCAGGATGCTGCCGGTCGCCTGGTCGATCAGCACGGCTTCCGCCGCGCCGCGGCTCACCGCTTCGAGTCCCAGCGCGCCGGTGCCTGCGAAGATATCCAGCACCTTCGTATCGATGAGTCCCACATTGGCGAGGACATTGAAAATGCTTTCTCTGGTGCGGCCCAGCGTCGGCCGGGTATTCATGCCCTTCGGCGCCGCGAGGACCGTGCCTCTGGCACTTCCTCCAATAATTCGGATCATATTGCTCTTCCCATGTATTATATCATAACTGCCTTATAACGGAAGACCGGAAACCCATTTCCGGCGGGGCGCAGGGCCCGTCACAGCCGAAGGCCGGCCCCTTCGAAGAGCTCTTCGGTCTCCGCTTTTTTCGCCCGGTTCATGAGGTGCTCAATGGACTCCCGCGGGGTGCATTCCCCCGTCAGGACCCGGTGCACTTCTTCCGTGATGGGCATGGGGATGCCTTCCCGCGCCGCGATCTCGTGAACGATGGACGCGGTGCGGATGCCTTCCACGACCATGCGGGTGCCGCCGACGATCTCCTCCGCCGTCTTTCCCTCGGCCAGGAGCAGTCCCGCAGAATGGTTGCGGCTGTGGGTGCTGGTGCAGGTGGCGATGAGGTCTCCCATCCCGGAGAGACCGAAGAAGGTATCCATCCGCGCGCCAAAATGCGTGCCGAAACGAGTCATCTCCACGAGGCCGCGGGTCATGAGCGCCGCCCGGCTGTTGTCGCCGAGACCCAGTCCGTCCAGCACGCCGCAGGCGAGAGCCATGATGTTTTTCAGCGCGCCGCCGTACTCCACGCCGATGATGTCGTCGCTCCGGTACACGCGGAACGCCGGCCCCATGTAGATGTCCTGCACGAGAGCCACCGCAGACGGCACGGAAGACGCGGCGACGGACGCCGCCGGCAGGCCGCGCCCCACTTCTTCCGCATGGTTCGGCCCGGAGAGCGCCACGATGCGGTCCGTGATGCCCGCCAGCTTCTCGCCGATCACCTGCGAGAGCCGGAGACCGCCGTGCGAGGCGAGTCCTTTCGAGGCGGAGACCACCACCGCCCCTTTTTCAAGATACGGCGCGATGGACGCGGCGGTGTCTTCCGCCGCCATGGAGGGCGTGCAGAGGATGCAGCACGCCGCGCCGCGCACCGCTTCTTCCAGATCGCTTGTAATCCGCACCGCTGCCGGGATGCGGCACCTCGGCAGGTACGCCGTATTTTCCCGCGTCTCCCGGAGCTGCGCCGCCGTGTCCGGATTGCGGCAGTAGAGCCACACGTCGGGATTCTTTCCGGCGAGGAGCGACACCATGGCCGTGCCCCAGCCGCCGGCCCCTATCATGGTCAGTTTCATCAGGACGGCCTCTTTTCATGGGTAATCTTCTTCTCTTCGCCCCGCAGGAGACGGCCGATATTGTCCTTGTGCTTGAAGATGATGACCGCCGCCGCGAGCGCGCCGAACAGGGTGAATTCCAGCGGCCCGTCCGTGAGCCAGATCACGAGCGGCACCACCGGCGCGGCGCAGATGGAAGAAAGGGAAACGATTTTCGAGCAGAGGAAGACCGCCAGCCACACGAGGAACGCCCCGAGCGCCGCCGGCGGCCACAGGCAGGCGAAAGCCCCCACGCCGCAGGCGACGCCCCGGCCGCTCTTGAAGTGGAGGAAGACGGACCAGTCATTGCCTACGATGACGAAGAGCGCGCACAGCACCATGGAGAGCTCGTCCCCCATGCCGCCGATGGCCACGGCAAGCACGCCCTTGAAGAAATCACAGAGGAAGACGGAGAGCCCCGCCTTCGCGCCGAGCACGCGGTACGCGTTTGTCGCGCCGATATTGCCGCTGCCCACGGTCTTCAGGTCGACGCCGTAGAAGACTTTCCCGATGATATAGCCGCTCGGGATCGCTCCCAGAAGATACGCCGCCAGGCAGAACCCGATCAGCACGGGCGAAAAGCCGGTCATAAGTCGTCACCGTCTTTCTTGCTGCGGACAATGATGCGGATCGGCGACCCCTCGAAGCCGAACGCCTCGCGGAGCCGGTTCTCGATGAAGCGCACATAGGAGAAATGGATGAGATTCGCATCGTTCGCAAAGAGGACGAACGTCGGCGGGCGGATGCCTACTTCCGTCATGTAATAGATCTTCGCCACGCGGCCGGAATGGGCCGGCGGCGGATTCACCATTTTCGCATCGTCCAGCAGATCGTTCAGGACGCTCGTAGAGATGCGCATGCTGTGCTGGTCCGCCACGTAGAAAAGAAGATCCGCCAGCTTGTGGATGCGCTGCTTCGTCAGCGCGGAGCCGAAGAGCACCGGCGCGTACTGCGCGAAGGGCAGCGCTTTGCGGATGTCTTCCGTGTAGTGCACCATGGTGTTGTTGTCTTTCTCCACGGCGTCCCATTTATTGACGAGGAGGATGAGCCCTTTCCCCGCTTCGTGGACGTAGCCGGCGATCTTCTTATCCTGCTCGGTCACCATGTCCCGCGCGTCCAGCACGAGCACCGCCACGTCGCAGTTGTCGATGGCGCGGATGGAGCGGATGACGCTGTATTTCTCCAGCGTGTCGGAGATCTTGCCCTTGCGGCGCATGCCCGCCGTATCCACGAGGATGAATTCCTTCCCCTGGTATTTCCACACTGAGTCCACCGCGTCGCGGGTGGTGCCCCATTCGTCCGCGACGAGGGAGCGCTCGTAGCCGAGGAGCGCATTGATCAGCGTGGACTTGCCCACGTTCGGCCGGCCGATGATGGCCGCGCGGATGGGGTCGCTGTCGGAACGCTCCGTCACCGGCGGGAAGCCTTCCGTCACCCGGTCCAGCAGATCGCCGAAAGACAGGTGGTTCACCGCGGAGATGCCGATAGGGTCGCCCAGACCGAGCGAATAGAATTCATAGACGTCCATCTCCTGATTGGCGCTGTCCACCTTGTTCACGGCCAGCACCACGGGCTTGCCCACCCGGCGCAGCATGGCCGCGATAACTTCGTCGTCGTGAGTCACGCCGCTCCGCGCGTCAGTCACGAAAATGATGACGTCCGCCTCTTCGATGGCGAGCTGCGCCTGCTGGCGGATGCCGTCCACCATCTGGTCCGCTTCATTGCGGAACTCGATGCCGCCCGTATCGATCAGCGTGAATTCCCGGTCGAGCCAGCGCACGTCGCAGTAGATGCGGTCCCGGGTGACGCCGGGGATGTCCTCTACGATGGACACGCGCCGCTGCGCCAGTCCGTTGATGAGCGTCGATTTCCCCACGTTCGGGCGGCCGACGATGGCTACGAGTGGTTTGCTCACAGTATCACCTCTTACCTATGAAAGGATCTCCGCACGCGGAAATCCGATGGTTCCCATATCATAAAATACATAGCACAAAATGCCTGTTTCCACAAGCGGGCCGCTTTTTCCCTCGAGGAGAGGCCGAGCGCCTCAGCCTTTCCTCAAGAAAAAAAGATATGCGGCAGCCACCGTCCATACAGACAATGGCTCCCGCATTCTCACTCCCCGCACCGCGGGGCTTTTCTTTTATCAGGCCGGCGAGCGGGACTTATTCTTCTTCCGCTGCGTCGTGAGAAGCCGCTTCCACGAGGGAGAAGCTGATTCTCTTTCTGTTTTCATCGATGCCGATGATGCGGACCTTGATCTGGTCGCCGAGAGCGCAGATGTCGCCCGGCTTGCGGTTGTGGTCACGGGTCATTTCATTGATGTGGAGCAGACCGGTGAGGCCGTCTTCCAGTTCGACGATGACGCCGAATTCCAGGACCTTGACGACTTTCGCATCCACCACGTCGTCGATGGCGTGTTCATGAATGGACGTTTCCCACGGATCCGGCAGGCATTCCTTGTGGGAGAAGGAGATTCTCTGCTTTTCCTTGTCGAAGGATTTGATCTTCACGTCGATTTCCTGTTCCGGCTGGAGCACGTCTTCCACTTTCGCGATCTTCTTCCAGGAAATATCGGAGATGTGGAGCAGGCCTTCCACGCCGTTCACATTGACGAATGCGCCGTACGGCATGATCTTCTTCACGATGCCTTTCAACACTTCGCCGTTGTGGTAAGCGACTTCCAGCACGTCCAGTTCGCTGTCGCGGGCTTCTTCGAGGACCGCTTTGCGGGAGAGGACCAGACGGTTCTTCGCGCGGTCGACTTCGAGGATCTTTGCCTGGAATTTCTGGCCGACCAGGTTGGCCAGGGAATGAACGAAGCGGAGATCGCCCTGGGACAGCGGGATGAAGCCGCGCAGGGACTTGATCTGTACAAGCAGGCCGACTTTGATGGCTTCGATGCCTTCGCATTCGACAGCTTCGTTCTTTTCGAACGCTTCTTCGACGACGTCCCAGTCAGCGAGACGGTCGACTTTGATCTTGGACACGTAGATCGGGCTGTCTTCGCGGATTGCATTGATGATCTGCACGCGGAGTTCATCGCCCACTTTCAGTACGTCTTTCAGGGATTCCGGCACCGGATAGGCATATTCATGTACAGGCAGAATCGCTTCCGTCTTGTAGCCGAAAGAGATGTATGCCTTGTTGTCAAATACTTCTACGACCTTGCCATTCACAACGCTGCCTTTATGGACATCCAGATTGATATCCTCAGATTCCAACAGCTTACTCATGTCTTCCATAATACAAACTACCTCCTCTATGATCCAGTCCGGTGTGGAAGCACCGGCGGTGATGCCAACCTTGTCCTGGTGGTGAAACCATGTGGGACGGAGTTCCGCCGCCGTTTCAATGTGATAGGTCACCGCACCTTCTTCGCGGCACACTTCCGCGAGCCGCGTCGTATTGGCGCTGTTGCGCCCGCCGATGACGATCATCACATCCACCCGGCGCGCCAGTTCGCGCGCCGCGCGCTGGCGGTCCGACGTCGCGCGGCAGATTGTCTTGTGGACCTCCGTCCGGTCCGCTTTCAGAGAAATGGCGCGGATGAGCTCGTCTGCCAGCGTCTCTGAAAAGGTCGTCTGGATGACGATGTGCGCTTCCGCCAGATGGGGCATCGCCGCCACATCCTCCATGGACTCGACCAGGTACGACTGCCCTTCCGCCCACTCTGCGACGCTTTTCATTTCAGGATGATTCTTTTCACCGATGAGCACAACCTGATGTCCTTCCGCCACGAGCTCCTTCGTGATCTGCTGATTCCGCATGACAAAGGGGCACGTAGCATCTACCAAGGCCAGATTTTTGCACTTGATATCATTATAGCACGAAGGTCCCACACCATGCGAGCGGATAATGACAATTTTATCGTGAAAATCCGACAAATCGGAAATGGCAGGGACGCCTTTGTCCGCCAGCCATTTCACCACCTGCGGATTGTGGATGAGCGGGCCCAGCGTGGCCGCGGGCTTTCCCGCCTCCGCGGCGTCCAGCGCGAGCTTCATCGCCCGGCGCACGCCGTAGCAGAAGCCCATCTCTTTGGCTCTGTAGATCTCCATATCTCCTCCGCGGCCGGTCAGTCTTCCGGATGCCAGCCGGCCCTGTCGTAATACTCCTGTCTGAGGCGCAGGAGCTCTGCCCGCACCGCTTCATTCACTTCGCCGATCGCTTCCGGCGTGGGCCGGGCCTTCGCGACGGGGACCGGCGTCCCGAAGACCACCGCGAGCGGTCCTTCCTTCTTTGGCAGATGTTCCGTGCCGATGACCGCCACCGGCAGGATCGGCGTGCCCGTCATGAGCGCGATGGACGCCATGCCGTCGTGAAAGCGGCCGATGCGGTTCCCGTGGGTGCGCGTCCCTTCCGGGAAGATTCCCAGCGGCTGGCCTTCTTTCAGCTCGGTCAGCGCCCGGCGGATGGCCGCCCGGTCCACGGCCCCCCGCTTCACGGGGAAAGTCCCGAAGTAGCGGATGGCCGCCGCGAAGACCGGATTCTGAAAAAGTTCTTCCTTCGCCATGTAGTGGACGACCCGCGGAGAACACACGCCGATCACCGGCGGATCAAAATTGCTTTTATGGTTCGGCGCGATGATGACGGCCCCTTCTTTCGGGATATTCTCCACTCCTTCGCAACGGAGCCCTTTCAGGGTGAAGAAATAAAAGCCGAGCAGCGTGCGCACGACGGCGCAGACGATGCGGAACATCATGCGTCCTCCCCGGCTTTCTTCCGGCAGATCTCCATGATGGCTTCCGCCGTCTCTTCGAGGGTGAGATCGCTGTTGTCCAGATGGACCGCGTCCGCTGCCGGCACGAGCGGCGATACGGCGCGCGTGCTGTCCAGATGGTCCCGCGTCCGGATCTCCTCTTCGATGGCTTCCACGGTGAGTCCCGCTTCACGGCCGCCCATTTCCTTATACCGGCGAACCGCCCTCGTGTGCGGCGACGCCGTGAGGAAGATCTTCACATCCGCATGGGGAAGCACCACTGTACCGATGTCCCGGCCGTCCAGCACCGTGCCCCCTTCGGCAGAGAGCTTCCGCTGGAGCGCCACCATGACGGCGCGCACGTCCGGGATGGCGGACACCCGGGACACCGCGGCCGACACCTCCGGCGTACGGAGATGCGCCGTTACTTCTTCTCCGCCGAGGAAGACCCGCATATGCCCCTCGCCCGGCGCGACGGTCATATCGAGCGCTTTCGCCATGGCGACGATGGCCGCGTCGTCCGCGAGCCCCCGGCGCAGGGATTCATAGGTCACTGCCCGGTACATCGCGCCCGTGTCCAGATACGTATAGCCCATGCGGCGGGCCAGGATTTTGGCGACGCTGCTCTTTCCCGCGCCGGCCGGGCCGTCGATGGCTATGGATAATCGTTTCATCCTCACATCACCCCACAAACAGGATCTTTATTTTCTATTTTATCGATACGTTCCGCCCTGCCCGGCGGCGCTCTCCGCGGCGACCCATCCGGTGGAAAAGGCCGCCTGCAGGTTGTAGCCGCCGGTGAAGGCGTGGATATCCATCACTTCGCCTGCGAAGTACAGGCCCGCCACGAGCTTCGACTCCATGGTGGACGACTGGATCTCCTTCACGGAGATGCCCCCGGCGGTGACGATGGCTTCCTCGATGGGCCTCGTGCCCGTGATGGAAAGCGGCATATGCTGGACAGCATAGCGCAGGTTCGCCCGCTGGTGCCGCGTCAGCTCCGAGACAGGCAGCTCCGGCGGGATGTCCGACATATGAAGGATCACGTCGATGAGGCGGTGCGGCATCAGCTCCTGCAGGGCGTTCCGCATCTGCTTCAGGTGGAACTTCGCCAGATCCCGCAGGATGCGCCGGTCCAGCACCTCTTCCGAAAGGGCCGGCTTCAGGTTGATTTCCCCGGTCACCGCGTGGCCCTGCGAGAGCCACAGCGACACCTGATCGGACAGGGAAAGCACGATCGGCCCGGAAATGCCGAAATGGGTGAAAATCATCTCGCCGAGGAGCGAGGCCTTCCGCCGTCCTCCCGCCGCGACGGTGAGCGTCACATTGCGGAGAGACAGTCCCTGCAGCTCTCTGCAGTACGCGTTGCTGCACACGAGCGGAATAAGCGCCGGCCGGAGCGCCGTCACGGTATGCCCCAGTTCCGCCGCCATGCGGTAGCCGTCCCCGGTGGAGCCGGTGCGCGGATAAGATTTCCCGCCCGTAGCGAGGATCACCGCATCAGCCGCCCAAGTCCCTCTGGACGTCTCCACACCCGCGGCGCGCCCGTCTTCCGTGAGGATATGGTGCACCGGGTCGGACAGGTGGAGCGTCACGCCCGCCTCCTCGAGTTTCCTCATGAAAAGGCGGCGCACCTCCTGCGCGTCCTCGCTTTTCGGAAAGACCCGGCCGCCCCGCTCGGTGACGGTCTCCATGCCCCAGCGGCGGAGCAGAGCCAGCAGATCCGTATTGGAAAAGCGCCCGTACGCGCTGTAGAGGAATTTCCCGTTTCCCGGGGTCTTCGCGATGAATTCTCCGATGGGCGCGCTGTTCGTCAGGTTGCACCGGCCTTTCCCGGTGATGCCCATCTTGAGGCCGATGCGGTCCATCTTCTCGAAGAGATGGACGTCCGCGCCGAGCTCCGCCGCATGGACCGCAGCGAGAAGCCCCGCCACGCCTGCGCCGATGACGGCGATCCGTTTATTTCCCGAGTTCATACAGCCGCGCGACCTCGCTCTCCGTCAATGGGCGGTACTTGCCCTTGTCCACGCCGTCCAGCGTGAGAAAGGCGTACTGCACCCGCTTCAGGCCAAAGACCGGATAGTGGAATTTTTCCATCATCCGGCGGATCTCCCGGTTCTTCCCTTCGTGAAGGGTGACCGTGAGGTACGTGCGGTTCCGCACTTCATCGTACTGCCGCACGGTCACTTCGCACGGCGCGGTGCGCCCGTCGTCGAGGTCGACCCCCTGCGACATGCGCTCCGCCAGCGCCTCCGAGAATTTCCCGCGCACGGTCACTTCGTAGGTCTTCGGCACTTCCCGGCTCGGATGCGTCAGGAGGTAGTCCAGCGCGCCGTCGTTCGTCATGAGGAGCAGCCCTTCCGTGTGATAGTCCAGCCGCCCCACGGGGAAGATGCGCTCTTTCACCGCAGGGAAGAAATCCAGCACCGTGCGCCGTCCCTGCGGGTCCTTCACCGAGGAAATCACCCGGTCCGGCTTGAAGAAAAGGAAGTACCGCAACCGCTCCGGCCGGACGGGCCGGCCATCCACCTCGATGCGGTCTTTCCGGATATCCGCTTCCGTGCCGAGCTCCCGGACGATGCGCCCGTTCACCCGGACCTTGCCTGCGAGGATCAGCGCTTCCGCTTTCCGGCGGGACGCCACCCCCGCATGGCTCAGGACTTTCTGCAAACGCTCTTTCAAAATAAGTCTCCTTCTGTCATCCGCTGATCCCAGTGTTTCCGCAGTTCTTCCACGCCGGAGAGCCCCGCGCACTGGAGGAACCGCTTCGTCGTGCCGTACAGGATGGGCCGCCCCGGCACGTCGAGCCGCCCCCGTTCTTCGATGAGGTCTTTCTCCATGAGGGACGCCAGCACCCGCCCGGCGGACACGCCGCGGATGCGCTCGATCTCCGCCCGCGTCACCGGCTCCCGCCCCGCGATGACCGCGAGCGTCTCCAGCGCCGCCGGAGAGAGGGACGTCCGTCCGCCCGCCGTCTCCGTGAGCCATGCGTCGTATTCCTTCTTCGTCGCCAGTGCCAGTCCCGCGCCGGTCTCATGGAGCTCGATGCCCGAATCTTCCCGGCCGTACCGTTCCCGGAGCAGGGCGAGCGCCTGTTCGATGCGCGCTTCGTCTTCCTGCATCACCGTCAGCAGCTCCGCCCGCGCGACCGGCGCCCCGTGGATGAACAGGTACGCCTCCAGCGCTGCGGCCAGCCGGGTCGTTCCGCGCATACCATCCCTCCTTATATTAAAACCATTCTTACCGGCGCGCCCGGAGCACGAGGCCCCCGGCCGCTTCGTCCGCCTCCACTTCGCCCAGGCGGATGAGCTCGAGGAGCGCCACCAGCGCCACGGCGAGCGCCATGCGGCTCTTCTGCCGGCGGAAGAAATCCCGCATAGGCCGCCAGCCGCCGCCCCGGAGATATCCCCGAAGGCTCTCGGCCTGCTCGTCGAACGTGACCTCTTCCGCGGGCATTACCTGCGTCTCCTCTTCCTCCTTTTCATCGAGAAGAGAAAAAAAGGCCGCCGTCAGGCGCTCCACCGGGATGCGGCCCGTGAAAACTGATGCTTTCAGCTCCGACGGCTCCCGCATGCGGTGCGGCGCCTCCCGGGCCAGCAGGTCTTCCAGCATCTGGCGCATCTCTTTCATGCGTTTGAATTCTTCCAGCGACCGGGCGAGCTCCTGCCGCGGATCTTCATCTCCTCCGTCCTCTTCCTGCCGCCGCTTCGGCAGAAGGATGCGCGACTTGATGAGGAGGAGCGTCGCCGCCATGGCGAAGAAGCTGCTCCCCAAGTTCAGATCGAACGCCTCCGCCTGCCGCAGGTATTCCAGGTACTGATCCGTGATCTCGTGGATGGGGATGTCGTGGATATCGATGCGGTTCTTCGTCACCAGATGGAGCAGCAGATCCATGGGCCCCTCGAAAATGGGGAGGGACACTTCATACCCTGCGGCGTCATTCGTCTCTTCCACGGCGTCTCCTTTCCCGCTCTGTGCGGCGCGTTTCTGTCGGATTCATGATAACACAATCCCGCGGACGTGTACAACGCGCGGGTGCGCACGAAAAAAGACACGGCCCCTTTCCGAGCCGTGCCCGTTTCTTTTCCTGTCAGGCGCGCGCCGCGTCCTGCTTCTCCAGCATGATCCGGAGAATCTCATGGTCCGTCTCCACCATGCCCGGATTGCTCACGCGGCCCATATTGCGGATGCAGTCTTCCGGAGACTCCGCCGCGATGCCGTCCGTCACGCGGATGACCGCCGAGTTCGCCGCGAGCATGGCGCTCATGAGGCCGCCCGCCGCCGCGGTGGCAAGCTTCAGCGCGCAGCCCACTTTGCCGCCGTCGCAGATGATGCCCGTGATATTGCCCGCCATATTGCGGATGGCCCAGCCGATCTGCTCGTCGCTGCCGCCGAGGAGCCACGTGATGGCCGCCGCTGCCGCGGGAGACGCGGCCATGCTGCACGCGCAGATGGCGGAGAGCTTGCCCACGTAGGAATTGATGTACTCGTTCAGGAGATGCGCGAATGCCACGGCTTTCGCCGTCATTTCCCGGGAACTCCCCAGCTCTTTCGCCGCTTCTGCCACGGGGATGATGACGGCGATGCCCTTGCTGCCGCTGCCGGCGCTCGACATCACCGCGTAGGGGCAGCCGTCGAGCCGGCCCTCCGTGGCTGCCGCCACGCGCCGCATGATGCGCCCGAGAAGCGCTTCCCCGAGGAAGGCGCTCTTCTCGGGAGATTTCATCGTCGCCGCGATGCCCACGCCCACGCCGGGCTTCGTCATGCTGTACTGCGCCGCCGACTCGTTCATGTCGATGCCGTCCAGCACGAAGGCCAGCTCCTCTTCCGAGGCGGAGTCCACCAGCGCGCGGATCTCGGCGATCTTCATGGTGCGGAGCTTCTCCAGGAGCGGGTCCGCCGCCTTCGTCCCCGCGGCTTTCTCGAAGACGGTCCGGCCGTTCACCTTCGTGGAGACGATGTTCGCATGGCTCTGGACGATCTCCGACTCGCCCGTCCCGGCGGAGGTCTTCACCTCGCACTTCACGTACACGCCCTGCTGGTTCTTATTGATGTCCACCTCGACGCGCCCGCTCTCCGCCAGCGCCGCCGCCTGCGCCGCGACTTCCGGCGTGATGTCCTTCAGGAGCTCCAGCGACTCTTCCGGATTCGCGAGATACGCGCCGAGCGCCGCCGCATAGGGGATGCCGATCTTGTCGAAATTCGGGATGCCCACCGCCATCCCGTTCTTGTAGATGTTGCCGCTCACCAGCACGCGGACCGATTCCACCGTCCCGCCCGCGGCCTTGGCCGCATCCGCCGCGGCGAGCGCCACGCAGACCGGCTCGGTACAGCCGAATGCGGGCACCACGTTCCGGCGGAGCATCTGGAGCATTTCTTCTTTTGTGAGCATGACTGCCTCCTCATCTATTACGCGATTTGATTATTTTATGCATTTTTATTATACAGCATCTCTCCGGTTCTGTCTGCCCGCTGCAGCGCCTCCCCTTCGGCCGGGCGGCGGGCCGCCATTCCATTCCGGCATACCGGGCGGCGGAATATGAGGGATTTCCTGCTTGACAAAAGCGGCGGACGCGTTCCGCACAGACAGGGCGGGCCTTTTCCCTGCCGTGTCGGAACCGCAAGATATAGTGGTTTTTATTTGACATCCCTACAGGATATAGCTATGCTATAGGTGTACTGTAAAAAAATCCAGAGGAGGAGCGGCATGAAAGTACGGACAGCCGGCGCGGTGCGCCATTCTTCGGTGAACGGACCAGGCGTGCGGTACGTGCTCTTTTTCCAGGGCTGTCCCCACCACTGCCGGGCCTGTCAGAATCCGGAGACCTGGGATCCCCGGGCCGGCCGGGAGACGGACACGGACGCGGTCATCGAGGACATCCTCGCCGTGCGCTATCTGGACGGCGTGACGCTCTCCGGCGGCGACCCGCTCGCCCAGCCGGAAGCGGCGGCCGTCATCGCGCAGGCCTGCCGGGCAGCGGGCCTCAGCGTGTGGGCCTACACCGGCTGGACCTGGGAAGACATCCTCACAGGACGCGCCGGCCGGGCGGCGGAGGTGCTGCCGCACCTGGACGTGCTCGTGGACGGGCCGTTCCTCCTCGCGAAAAAGGACGGGACCGCGCTCTGGCGGGGCAGCTCGAACCAGCGTCTCATCGACGTGCCGGCGAGCCTCGCCGCAGGGCGTCCCGTCCTCTGGACAGACGGAGAATAGACAAGAAGGAGCAATGCATCATGGTCGAATGGAAGAACGTCATCAAGCGGAACGGCACGACCGTCCCCTTCGATGAAAAGAAAATCGAAAATGCCGTCAGCCGGGCTTTCACGGCCACCGGAGAGATCGCCGAAAGCGATACCCCCGCCATGTCGCGGGCCGTCACGCTCATCGTGGAGACGGCGCTCCGCGAGGCGGAGGTCATCACCCCCGCGGTGGAGCAGATCCAGGACCGGGTCGAGACCGCGCTCATGAAGTGCGGCTATCAGAGGACGGCGAAAGCCTACATCCTCTACCGCAGCCAGCATCAGAAGGTGCGCGACACGAAGAACACCCTCCTCGACTACAAGAAGCTGGTGAACGGCTACATCGGCGAGAACAAGGACTGGCGCGTGAAAGAGAACTCCACGGTGACGCTCTCCGTGGGCGGGCTCATCCTCTCCAACTCCGGCGCGATCACCGCGAACTACTGGCTCTCCGAAGTGTACGACGACGAGATCGCTCAGGCGCACCGCCAGTGCTTCCTCCACCTGCACGACCTGTCCATGCTCACCGGCTACTGCGCCGGCTGGAGCCTGAAACAGCTCCTGCTGGACGGCCTCGGCGGCGTGCCGGACCGCATCACCTCCTCGCCGGCGAAGCACCTCTCCACCCTGTGCAACCAGATGGTGAATTTCCTCGGCATCATGCAGAACGAGTGGGCCGGCGCACAGGCCTTCTCCTCTTTCGACACGTACCTCGCCCCCTTCGTGCGGGCGGACCACCTCTCCTATGAAGACGTGAAGCAGTGCATCCAGTCCTTCATCTACGGCGTGAACACCCCGTCCCGCTGGGGCACGCAGGCGCCCTTCACGAATGTCACCCTCGACTGGACCGTGCCGGACGACCTGAAGGACCAGCCCGCCATCGTGGGCGGCAAGCCCATGGATTTCACCTACGGCGACTGCAAGAAGGAAATGGACATGGTGAACAAAGCCTTCATCGAGATCATGATCGAAGGCGATGCGAACGGCCGGGGCTTCCAGTACCCGATCCCCACCTACTCCATCACGAAGGACTTCGACTGGAGCGACACGGAAAACAACCGCCTCCTTTTCGAGATGACCGCGAAATACGGCACGCCCTATTTCTCCAACTACATCAATTCCGACATGAAGCCCTCCGACGTGCGCTCCATGTGCTGCCGGCTCCGCCTCGACCTGCGGGAGCTCCGTAAGAAAGGCGGCGGCTACTTCGGCTCCGGCGAATCCACCGGCTCCATCGGCGTGGTCACGCTGAACCTGCCGCGCATGGCCTACCTCTCGCCCACGAAGGACGCCTTCTGGCACATGCTCGACAAATACATGGACATCGCCGCGCGGTCCCTGTCCATCAAGCGCCGGGTCATCACCCGTCTCATGGACGAAGGGCTCTACCCCTACACCCGCCGGTACCTCGGCACGTTCAAGAACCACTTCTCCACCATCGGCCTCGTGGGCATGAACGAAGCGCTCCTGAACGCGAAATGGATGGACGGCCATGACCTCACCACGGAAGAAGGCCGCGCCGCCGCCATCGAGATCCTGAAGCACATGCGCGACCGCCTCAAAGGCTATCAGGAGCAGTACGGCGACCTGTACAATCTGGAAGCGACCCCGGCGGAATCCACCACCTACCGCTTCGCGAAACACGACAAGGCGGAATTCCCGGACATCATCACCGCCGCGAAAGACGGCAATGCGCCGTACTACACGAACAGCACTCATCTCCCCGTGGGCTACACGGACGACATCTTCGACGCCCTTGAGATGGAAGACGAGATGCAGACCCTCTACACGTCCGGCACCGTTTTCCATGCGTTCCTCGGCGAGCGCTTGCCCACGTGGAAATCCGCGGCCACCCTCGTGAAGAAGATCGCGGAGAACTTCAAGCTCCCCTACTTCACCCTGTCCCCGACCTACTCCGTGTGCGCGGAGCACGGCTACATCCCGGGCGAACACTTCTCCTGCCCCACGTGCGGCAAGCCGGCGGAAGTGTACTCCCGCATCACCGGCTACTACCGCCCGGTGCGCAACTGGAACGACGGCAAGGTCTCTGAATTCAAGAACCGGAAGACGTACGATCCGGCGACCATCGGCAAGGCGGACAGCCTCCCCGCGCCGGCCTGCCAGCTGCGCGACTCCGCGGAAAAGGCCGAGACGCCCGCCGCCCCGGCACCGAGCAAAGCCGCTGCGCCCATCGCCGGCGCGGGAGCCATCCTCCTCACCACGAAGACCTGCCCGAATTGCCGCATGGCCAAGCGCATGCTCTCCGATGCGGGCATCCCCTTCCGGCTCATCTACGCGGAAGAGAAAGACGGCGCGGAACTCGCCAGAGCCTATGACATCTCCGCCGTGCCCACGCTCCTTGCCAAGGAAAACGACGCGGTGCACCTCTATTACAACGTGAACCACATCCGTCAGTTCATCCAGCATCATCAGTGATGCACACAAAAAAGACGCCTCGAGTGAGGCGTCTTTTTTGTGTGCCCTGCCCGCCGTTTCCCCGCGGCTGGCGCGGGACCGCACGGCCGGTGCGGTCTTTTTTTATTTATAACTGGCCCGCTTCCGCCATGGCCGCTTTGATCTTTGCGGCGAGGCCGGCCATCTTCGCTTTCGGGATGGAGCAGACCGCCACGCGGATGCCCGCTTTGAGCGGCACCAGATAGACGTGGTCTTTGTGGAGAAGTTCGCACACTTTCGCGGAGTCCGGAGACGGGATGCTGAGGAAGAACCCCGCCTGATAGGGCAGCATGGGGAGGCCCGCTTCCTTCGCTTCTTTCACGAAAATGGCCGCGCGCTCCTGGATGAGCCGATAATACTGCTGCTGCTCTTCTTTCCATTCTTTCCGGAGCGCCGGGTCCTCCCAGATGCGCACGAGGCAGGCCATGCCGCCGCGGCAGTTGTTCGACCAGGTGGCGCGGTTCGTGTAGCTGTTCACGTCCGCAAATTCCTGCGCGACCGCTTCGCTGGATGAGACGGCGATCATCGCGCCGATGCGGAGGCCGTACATGGTGAAGCTCTTGGACATGCTGAACGCCACGACGATGAGGATCTCCGGCGGGAGGCCGCTGAATTTCGTGAAGAACTGCCGCGCCCCCTCGCCGGCATAGTCGATATAGGACACGTCCACGAGGACGGTAATCTTTTTCCCTTTTTCCACGAGCGCCTTCAGGAAATCGAGGACTCTGTCCCAGTCTTCACCGGTGAGGCTGTAGCCGGTGGGATTGTGCGCCGGCGTATTCAGGATGACCGCGAGCTGGTCCTGCTTCTCCGCCATGGCGGAAAGCTGCCGCTGGAAATCTTCATGGTCGAAGACGTTCGCCTCATTCAGCATGCGGAACGTGCGGAGCGTCCGGCCCGCGTCCACGCAGAGCATGTTGTACGCGCTCCAGTACCAGTTGCTGGTGAGGACTTCGTCGCCGGGCACCGTGTAATTGTGGATGATGTGATGGATGGCCCCGGTGCCGCCGGTGGTGGCGACGGCGGCGGTGTATCCCTCCGGCCGGAAATCGCCGAAGCAGCATTCCTGCACTTCTTTCAGATAGACCGGCAGGCCCGCCACGGGCGCATAGGCGGTGAGCTCCGTCATGGGGAGCGACCGGTAGGCCTTCTCCACCGCGGGCAGGCACACCAGACTGCCCTCCTCGTCCTGGATGACCCCCGCCGTGCCGTTCACGACGAGCGCTTTCCCGTGCTGCGCGATGTCCGCCTGCGCCGCGCTGGAAGCGCCGAAGATCGCGTCATGCGCTTTTTTGCCCCGCGCCTGCGGAGCTGCCATGCTTTCTGTCATACGGATTCCCCCTTTTGCCACAATGATCCATACAGGATACATCTGCCTGTATTATACCCTGTCCGCCGCGCCGGGGCCCCATATCTCTTTGTTATCGCCGCAAAAAGAAAAAGCGCGGCGTGTCCGCGCTCCCGGTCACAGCAGCATGACCGCCGCCATGTGGCGGCCCGTGCGGCCGCCGGATTTCCGGTAGGAGAAGAAGAGGTCGTCCCGGCAATAGGTGCAGAGGCCGCTCATCTCGATGTGATGCGGCGAAAGCCCCGCCCGCAGGAGGAGGAGCCGGTTCGCTTCGGGCAGATCGAAGAGATACTTCCCGCCGCCCTTTTCCCGCGCGAGGCGCGCCATGTCGGCTTCGCCGAAGAGCCGGGAAAAAGCGTCCGTCACGTCGCGCCCCACTTCGAAGCAGCAGCCGCCGATGGCCGGCCCCACGCCGGCGAGAAGGTCTTCCGGCCGCGTGCCGTACTGCTCCCCGAGGAAACGCACGGTCTTCCCGGCGATGTCCCCCGCCGTGCCGCGCCAGCCGCCGTGAGCCACCGCCGCCGCATGGTGCGCCGGATCGTAGAAAAGGAGCGGCGTGCAGTCCGCAAAATTCATGGTGAGCGGCACGCCCGCCTCGTTCGTAGCGAGCCCGTCGCAGCCGGGGACGGCGGTCTCCGCCTCCTGCGCGCCCCGTCCCCGGTCCGCCTGCCCCACGGCCTCGATGTGCGTGCCGTGCACCTGATGACAGCTCACGATATCCGCCGGCGGGATGCGGAGGAGCGTGAGGAAGCGCCGCCGGTTCTCGATGACCGCGTCCGGCGCGTCCCCCGTGGAAAAGCTCATGTTGAGCGAATCGAAGGGGGCCTTCGAGACGCCGCCTTTCCGCGACGCCACCGCCGCGGCGACGTGCCCCGCTTTCTGAAACAGGGAAAATGTCACGAAGGGGATCCCGTTCCGTATTTCTATCATGGCTGCCTCCCGAAAAACTGCTCGAAATGATCCTGCACCGGCGTCATGCCTGCCGCGAGGCGGCGCATGTCCTCCGGCAGAGGCGCGGTCCACGTCATGGGTTCGCCGGTCTCCGGATGGCGGAACGACACGTCCGCCGCGTGGAGGGCCTGCCGGCCGATGGCTCCGCAGGGGCCGCCGTAGAGGTCGTCTCCGAGGAGCGGGTGCCCCAGATGCGCCAGATGCACCCGGATCTGGTGGGTGCGTCCGGTGAAGAGGCGGAGCCGGAGAAGATCGCAGTCCGCCCCGCGGGCGAGCACGGTCCACGCGGTCTTCGCGGGCCGGCCGTCCGCCCGCACCATCCACTCCACGATGCTCCCGGGCTTCCGGCCGATAGGCGCTTCGATGACGCCCGCTTCTTCGGGGAGATGCCCGGAGGAAACGGCGAGGTAGTGCCGCGTGATCCGGTCGTGCCTCCGGGAGAGGTCCCACTGGACTTTCGCCGACTTCGCCACCACCACGAGCCCCGTGGTGTTCCGGTCGAGGCGGTACACGGGATGGATGCCCGCGGCCTCGCCTTTCCGCGCGAAGTACCCCGCCACGGCGTTCACCAGGCTGTCGTGGAGCTTTTTGTGCGTGGGATGGATGATCATGCCCGGCCCCTTGTCCACGAGGAGGATCGACGCGTCCTCATATACCACGGAGAGCGGGATGTCCGCCGGCACGATGTCCGAAGTCTCGTCCCATTCGCAGACGATGCGGTCCCCGCCGGCGACGGGCGTGCGCGCGTTGTGCACCTCTTCCCCGTTCACCGTGACCCGGCCGTTCCATTTCACCCGCTTCCACAGCGAGGCGGACAGCCGTCCGCTCTGCCGGACGAAGCTCCGGAGCATCATCGGCGGCGCGCCGGCCGGCACGGTCCATTCCAGTCTCATGGGCCCCCTCCTTTCTACAGGTCTATTATACCGGGAAGGCCGCCCGTCCACAAACCAAATGAAAACAGCACCTCCGGAGAGATGCTGTTTCCGCTGCCGGGCGGGAATGACTTGTTCCCGGCAGATTTATTTTGCAGAGCGGCGGTCCGCTTCGTCTGCGGCCCTCGCAGCGTCCGCCTTCGCGCGCGCTTCGCACGCCGGGCAGGCATGGCGCTTCTCCCGCGCTTCCGCGCAGATGGCCTTCCAGGCCTCGGCGGCGTTCTTCCGTTCCTGCGCGGTGGTTTCTTCCTTCGCACAGCAGGAGCACGCCGGGGAGCCGCTGTTTCCGCAGCAGTCGCTTTCGCCGCTCGCAAAATTTTTATAAATGCGCTTCAGGCCGAACCAGAACGCGATGAAGATCACGACGGCCAGCGCCCATGTGATGAGATCTCCTGTAGTCACAGTGCCTCCTTTGGGAAGAGGGCCGCCCGCCGCGGGGGCTGTCCGCAGCGAGCGCCGCTTCCCGGGGAGTTCCCTCCCCTGTATCAGAAAGTAAGAGGTGTCGTTTTTACATGCCCAGCGCCCGCGCGATCCAGTAGACCGCGAGCGACACGACCCACGCGATGGCGAACTGGCTCACCGCAGCGAAGCCCATCCAGTACCAGCTGTTCGTTTCCTTCTTGATGGTGCCGAGGGCCGTCATGCACGGCGTGTAGAGCTGGGAGAAGACCATGAAGGCCAGCGCGGAGGCGGCGGTGAAGGCCGCGGCGAGGCCGGTGCCGGCCACGGTGGAGACCATCTCCGCTTCTTCCATGTCGGGCGAGAGGTCCGGCAGGCCGTAGAGGATGCCGATGGTGGACACCACCGCTTCCTTCGCCATGATGCCGGAGATGACCGCCGAGCCCGCTTCCCACGTATCGAAGCCGTGGAAGACGAAGAGCGTGGACATCCAGCCGCCCAGCGTGGCCAGGAAGCTTTCGGACATGTCGTCCACCGGGCCGGACGCATTGTAGCTGGAGAGGAACCAGATGAGGACGGACATGGCGAGGATGATGGTCCCGGCCTTGATGAGGTAGCCTTTGCCCTTGTCCCAGGTCTCAAGGAGGACCGTCTTCATATCGGGCCAGCGGTACGGCGGCAGCTCCAGCACGAAGCTGGCGTCGTCATTTTTGAACAGCGTCTTCGAATACAGAGCGGACGCGCCCATCGCGCCGAGGATGCCGAGGATGTACATGGCGAAGACCACGTTCGCCGCCTCGCTGCCGAAGAAGACCGCGCCGAAGAGGGCGAGCACCGGCAGCTTCGCGCCGCACGTGAGGAACGGCGTCACGAGGATGGTGATCATGCGGTCGCGCTGGGAATCGAGGGCCCGCGCGCCCATGATGCCCGGCACCGCGCAGCCGAAGCCGCACATGATCGGCATGAGGGCCTTGCCGGAGAGGCCGACCTTTCTCATGACCGGGTCAAGGACGAAGGCCACGCGCGCCATGTAGCCCGTGCCGTCCAGGAAGGACAGGCAGAAGAACAGGGTGAAGATCAGCGGGACGAAGGTCATGATGCCGCCCACGCCGGCGATGATGCCGTCGCACACGAGGGACTGCATCCAGTCCGCCACGCCCAGATCGGCGAGCGTCGTGCCCGCGAGCTCCATGAAATCTTCATTGATGAGCACGTCGAGCCAGTCCGCGATGGGCTGCCCGATCCATGTGAAGGTGATCTGGAACGTCATGTACAACATGAGGAGCAGCATCAGGATGGACAGGACGCCGTTCGCCATGACCTTGTCGATTTTTTCCGACGTGTCCGCGCTCGCCTGGTGGAACGTCACCGCTTCGGCGACGATCCTGTCGATGAAGGCGTAGCGCGCTTCCATCACCGCTTCCTCCCGCTTCGCCGGGTCCGCGATGGTGCGGCGCAGCTCGTCCAGATGCGCGATGTACGCTTCCACCTCCGGGGAATTGCGGTAGTCCGCCATCACCGTGGAAGTGAAGACGTCCAGGAGCTGCCGCGTGCTTTTGCTGCTGCGGCCCACGGTCTGCACCACCGGCATCCCGAGGATCTTGCTGAGTTTGCTCACGGAGATCTCCACGCCCTTCTTCTGCGCCTCGTCCTGCATGTTCAGGTCCAGCAGCACCGGGATGCGGTGCTCCAGGAGCTGGAGGCACAGGAAGAGATTGCGGTCGATGTTCGAGGAGTCGATCACGTCCACTACGATGTCCGGCCGCTCGCGGGTGAGATAATTCTCGACGATCTTCTCTTCCGGCGAGCGGGCGTTGATGCTGTACGTGCCGGGCAGGTCCATCACCGCGATGGCGCGGCCCTTGTAGTTCGTGTAGCCCTGCTTCTTGTCGATCGTCACGCCGGGCCAGTTCCCGATCTTCTGCCGGATGCCCGTCAGTTCGTTGAATATGGTGGATTTGCCCGTATTCGGATTGCCCGTCAGGGCGACAGATAACATGCCCATTCCTGTATCGCTTCCTCCTTCTTTACGCGACTTCCGTCACGGAAATCCTGTCCGCGTCCGCCAGGCGGACGGCCATCTTGTATGAGCGGACCAGCACGGCCAGCGGATCGCCCATCGGCCCGGTGCGCAGGACTTTCACCTTCGTCCCCTTCACCAGCCCCATGCTCATGAGGCGCGTCTTCAGTTCCGACGCCTCGATGCTCTCGATCCGGACAACCATGCCCGGTTTTGCTTCGCTCAGTTTCATGCGCTGCCCTTCTTTCTTGCTCCTCATCATTTATTTCATCATATCGCAAAAATAAATGATTATAGCTTATTCTGTAAATTAGTTTTCCCTAATTTCAGGATTATCATAGACTATCTTCTCCGGCCTGTCAAGGTTTTTGAGAATTATTTTCAATTAATCGAAATCATTCGATACAGCACATGCTAATGGCCGCTGAAGAAAACGCAGGATTCCGACCGGCCGCCGGCTCCTCCCCGTCCGGGAATGGCGCGGCCCCGCGCCGTCCGGCCAAAACGCGCAAAAAAAGAACGCCCATGCCTCTGCATGAGCGATTTTTTTGATAACTTTCATCCGAGCTCCACCTGGAAGGTGATGATCCCCCGGTCCCAGCGGACGGAGATGCGCCCCTTCAGGAGCTTCACCAGATCCTCCGCCATGGAGAGGCCGATGCCGTAGCCCGCCTTCGCGCTGCTGTGGGACGCGTCGCCCCGGTAGAAGCGCTCGAAGAAGCGGCTGTAGTCGGTGTGCGCCCCATCCCGGTAGTCGTTCGACACGGCGAGCACCGCGCCCTTCCCGTTCTTCCGCGGCGCGAGGGACACGCGCACCGTGCCGCCGTCGTCGCAGTATTTCGCCGCGTTGTCCAGGAGGATATTCACCAGCTCGCCGAAGAAGCGCGGCTCCGCCTTCGCCGTGACGCCCTCCGCGATGCGGAGCTCCGTCTTCCGCCCTGCGTCGTCGATGACCGGCTGGAAAGCCTGCACCGCTTCCCGTACCGCCGCGGACAGGTCCATGTCCGAGAGGGCCACGTCCTTCGGCGAGACCTCGCTCACCTTCGTGAGGGTGATGAGGTCGTTGATGAGCTTCGACTGGCGCTCCACCTGCTTCAGGATGTTCTCCGTCCACTCGCTCTTCCCGCAGAGGAGCTCCAGCGCCTCCGCATTGGCGGAAATGATGGCGATGGGCGTCTTCAGCTCGTGGCCCGCGTTCGTGATGAAGCGCTTCTGGTTCTCCATATTGCGGATGAAGGGGCGGATGGCCCGCTTCGACAGAACGGACACGATCGCCACAAAGACGACGATGGAGAGGAAGCCGAAGAGGAGGGAATATTTCAGGAACGTATTCACCACGGCCATGTCCCGCGTGCAGTCCAGGATGACCACGAGGATGCCCTCCCGCGTGTCGGTCACGGTGTAGGCGTAGCTCGCCTTGTCTTTCTTGAAGAATCCTTCCGTGCGTCCCTGCTGCGCGGCGATGACCGCCGTCTCCAGCGCTTCCTTCGCGGTAAAGGCGGCGATCTGGTTCACGTTCACCACCTTCGCGGAGCCTTCCTGATCGAAGAGCACGGAGAAATACCGCGTCTGGTAGGAAAATTCCGGCGTGTCGTCCATCCAGCCGCCGTCGAGGAGCCACCCTTCCGTCACGGGCCGGTGCTGGGCGCTCACGGTGCCGCCGTTCTCCACGATGTAATCCATCACCGTGTCAATCTCGTCGTGCACGAGGATATACAGCGCGCCGTTGATGACGCTGAGCGCCGCCGTGACGATGAGGATGATCGCCGCCGTGGCGATGACAATGAATTCCCGGTGCAGCCTGCGGATCATGTCCATGGCTCCCGCCTCCTGTCAGTCTGCTCCCCGCCGGGCCAGCGTGAAGGGCCCCGCTTCATCCCCGCGGATCTCCACGTCGCCCCGGATGGCTTCCAGCTTTTCTTTCAGATAGGAAATATACATCCACACGGTCTCTTCCCCCGCGTCCGGCTCGTCTTTCCACACGTGCCGCAGGATCTCCCCGGCGGAAAGAGCCTTGCCTTCATTCATCATGAGGAAGCGCATGAGCTTCGTCTCCTTGCCGCCCAGCCGGACAGCGCTCCCTGCGGAGAGCTCCTGCTCCTCCACGTCGAGCGTCACCGAACCCGCCTGGAGCCGGGAAGGCGTGAAGTCTCCCGCGCGGCGGGTCATGGAGCGGATGCGCGCCAGGAGCTCGCCCATCGCGAAGGGCTTCGTGAGGTAATCGTCCGCGCCGGCGTCGAGGCCGGTGATGCGGTCGTCGATCTCCGCCTTCGCCGTGAGGAGGAGCACCGGCGTGGTGTCGCCGCTCTGCCGGAGCGTGCGGAGCGCCTCCACCCCGTCCATGCGGGGCATCATCACGTCGAACACCATACCGTCGTACACGTTCGTCTTTCCTTTTTCCACCGCCGCTTCGCCGTCGTACACCGTGTCCACTTCATAGCCGAAGTGGCGGAGCACCATGGCCAGCGCGTCGGACATGGCTTTTTCATCTTCTGCGATCAGTATTTTCATGAGATATCCTTTCTATGGCGGGCCGCCGCCCGCTCACTGCCTCAGCGGCCGTTCGCCGCGGGCTTCGCGTGGCTCCGGATGAGATTCCGGATGGTCTGCATGGAAAGGTCGCACGACGCCAGCTCGTCGGCGCAGCGCTTCAGCTCCCGCCCGATGAGCTCGGGATTGTCCACTTCATGCTTGTAGCGCATTTCGTGCTCCAGCGCCGCCCACGAATCCATGGCGATGGTGCGGAGCTGCACCTCCACGTAGAACCGGCCCGGGTCCCGGCCCAGCGCGTCCTCGTAGGGCGCTTCCGCTTCGAGGATCATGTGGTAGCTCCGGTAGCCGTTCGGCTTCACCCGGCGGATGTAGTCCTTCTCTTCGGCCACCGTCACGCCGGGGAGCGCGCGGATGTGCTCGATGTTCTCGTAGATGTCGTCTACGAAGCGGCACACGATGCGGAATCCCACCGCGTCGCGCACCCCGCGGAGCGCGGACTCCGCCGTGAGCGGCAGCCCCCGGAGGCGGAGCTTCGCCTCCATGCTCTCTTCCGACTTCAGCCGGTACCGGAGATGTTCGTAGAGCATCTCCCCGGTCTTCTCCTGCTCCGCCGCGCCGTACGCCTCGATCTGCTCCGCCGTGTGAGCCATGACGGCCTCCAGCGCCTCTCTGTATTTTCCGTAAATGTCCATAGGGTCCTCAGTGGTCTTTCTCTGCCATAAATATTAATAATATCATTCTCATTATAGCATACAAAAAAGGACACTTCCGTGTCCTTTCCGTTTTCCCGCGTCACTGCCGCGCCCGAGCGAGCGTCTCCCGGAAGCCCGCGGGCCACGCCGGCATGGCGCCGCTCCGGGTGCACACGTACGCCGCGGCCTCCGCCGCGAAGGCGTGCGCCGCCCCGAGGGGAAGCCCGCAGGCGAGCGCCGCCGTGAAGGCCGCGGTGAACGCATCGCCCGCGCCCACCGTATCCGCCGCCTCCACCGGCGGCGTGGGCCGCACGGACCGCGCGCCCTCCCAGAAGACGGTGCTCTGCTTCGCCCCTTCCGTATAGATGAAGCCCCGCGCGCCGAGGAGCCGCAGGTACCGGGCGTACGCCCCGGGCGAAGGTTCGCCGATCCCCGCGAAAGCGCACAGCACGGGCAGCTCGTCTTCATTACACTTCACCACGTCCGCCAGGCGGAGCGACGACTGGACGAGGTCCCGGTCGTAGAACTCCCCGCGGAGGTTCACGTCGTACACGCGGAGGCTCCCCGCCGGCATGGCCCGGAGGAACCGCTCCGCCGTGCGGCGGGTCTCCCGGCCCCAGCGGGCAAGCGTGCCGAAGCAGGCCACCGCCGTCGCCGCCGCGGCCCGCTCGGTCTGCTCCGTCCACGGGATGGCCTCGTAGGCCGGCTCTGCCGCGAAAGCGTACGACGGGACACCCGCTCCGTCGAGAGCCACGTCCACGCGCCCCGTCCCGCGCGGCACGGTGAAGAGCGCTGCCGCGAGCCCCTTCTCCGCGAGGAGCGCCGCCGCTTCCCGGCCCAGCTCGTCTGCGCCCACGGCGCTCACCACCAGCGCCTCGCAGCCGAGGGCATGCGCAGTGTACGCGAAATTCGCCGGCGCGCCGCCGAGCCGCGGCCCCTCGGGCAGCATGTCGAAGAGCACCTCCCCGAAGCCCGTGAAGAGCGCGCCCGGCCGGCGCCACCGTTCGTCCTGCCCCATCAGAAGGCGATCTCCTCTCCGTACGACACGGACGCGAGGACGAGCCCCTGCGGGGGCGCGGTGAAGCCCGCCGCCTGCCGGTCCTTCGCCGCGAGCACCCGCGTCATGTCCTCCGCGGGGCGCTTCCCTTCGCCCACTTCCACGAGCGTCCCCGTGAGGATGCGCGCCATGCCCTGCAGGAAGCCGCTGCCCGTGTAGGAAATGACGAGCTCCCCGTCCTCCTCATGGAGGCAGATGACGGACAGGGTGCGCACCGCCGATTTCTTCAATTTCTTATTCGCGCAGAAGCTGGTGAAATCGTGCGTCCCCGTGAGGAGCGCCGCCGCCCGCTCCATGGCCGGCACGTCGAGGGGCTTCCCGTACTGCCACACGAAGCGCCGCTCGAAGACCTTCTTCTCCGTTCCCGTGCGGATGCGGTAGCGGTACGTCTTCTCCACCGCGGAGAACCGGCTGTGGAAGCGCTCCTCCGCTTCCCGGAGCGCGAAGACGCCGATGTCGTCCGGGAGCGCCTCATCGATCCGCGCTTCCAGCGCCTCTGCGTCCTGCGGCGCTTTCAGATGGAAATTCGCCGTCTGTCCTTCGGCGTGGACCCCCGCGTCCGTGCGGCCCGCGCCGATCACCTGCGCCGCCTCGCCCGAAGCCGCGAGGACCGCCGCCTCCAGCTTCCCCTGGACGGTCTCCGCCGTGCGGGTCTGGCGCTGCCACCCTTCGTATCTCGTGCCGTCGTACTGGACGATCATGCGGTAATTCATTCGCTGCCCTCCATCTTCCGGATCAGCCGGTACAGCAGGTCGTTCACCGGCGTCGCCACGCCGTGCGCCGCGCCGAACCGGCGGATCGTCCCCGCGAAGAGGTCGAGCTCCGTCTTCCGCCCGGCCAGCAGGTCCTGCCGCATGGACGGCATGCCCCGGTCGTCGAACTGCTCCGTGAGGTCGAGCCAGTAGGCGATGTCCTCCTCCGTGAGCGGGATGTCCATGGCGTTCGCCACGGCCTTCGTCTCCTCCATAGCGGCGATCATCACGTCCCGCGCCTCGCCCGGGACCTTCACCCCGCCGTAGCCCGTCTCGAAGACCGCCGTGGCCTGATTGATGCCCACGTTCATCATGAGCTTCCGCCACAGCCGGAGCTTCATGTCATCCGCCAGCTCGTAGGCGATGCCCGCCCGGCCGAGGAAATCCGCCGCGGCCTCCGCGTCCGCCTCCTGCCCCGCCTGCCGCGGGCCGATCCAGAGATTGCCCGTGTGGGTGAAGCGCGTGTCATTGCCGTGCCGCGTGGCGTCCATGCCCTGCGCCGTGCAGAGCAGCACGTGCGCCGCGCCGAAGCGCTCCGCCAGCAGGTCCTCGCTGGTGACGCCGTTCATCACCGAGAGGAGCACCGTATGTCTCCCCACAAGCGGCGCCGCCTCCTCCATGGCTTCGGCAAGCCCGCCGAACTTCACCGCGAAGAGCACGAGGTCCGCCGGCTCCGCCGCCTCCGTGCCGTCGAAATACCGGAAGGGGCAGGGCTCGCCGTTCGCCAGCACCCCGTCCTTCCTGTACCGCGCCGCCCGCGCCGGGTCCGTCACGATCCGCACCGCGTCCCATCCGAGCGCCTTCCCGATCTGCTGTCCGTACATCGTGCCCAGCGCGCCCGCGCCGACCACCGCCGCCGTCCTGATGTCCATGCTGTCCTCCATTCCGCGGCCGCCCGGCCGCACTGTCGTTATTTCCCCATTGTAGCACAAGGGCGCGCGCTTTTCCCGCGCGGGGACAGACGCCCGCGCAAAAAGCCGGACGTTTCCGTCCGGCTTCCGCCGCTTCGGCGGGGACCTCCGCATGCTTTCCTCCTCCGGGCCGCCCGGCCGTCAGAGCCGCAGGAGGACCACCGCGGCGAGCATGACCGCGGCTCCGCAGAGCTGGCGCAGGGAAACGGGCCGGCGGGCCGCGCCGAGCCAGCCCCGCGCCTCCATGCAGAGGCCGAGAAGGATCTGCCCGAAGAGGAACGCCATGAAGAACGCGCCCGCTCCGAGGACGGGAATGAGCCAGGCATTCCCAAAGACGGACCCCGCCCCGACAAAGCCGCCCAGCCACATCCACCACGGCCGTCTCACGGCGAAAGCGCGCCGCACGAGGGGCAGCGTGCCCCGCGCCGCGCAGACGGCCGCCATGACGGGCACCGCCGCGAGAAACGACAGGGCGGACGCCTGTACGGCCGAGCCGAGCAGACGGCCGAGCGTCCCGTAAATCGCGCCGACGGAAGCCATGAGGCCGCCGGAAACGACGGCGAGCGCCTGCCAGGGAAGGGCCCGCCACCCCGGGCGGAGACCGCTCCCGTCCCCGGCCCGCATCGCGAGGAACACCCCCGCGAGGAGAAGCAGGGCCGCCCCGGCCCGGACGGGCGAGAGAGGGATCCGCGCCGCGCCGAAGAGCCCGAAATGATCGATGACGAGGCTCCAGAGGATCTGCCCCGCAAGCGGCAGGACGACGGTCTGGAGCTGCCCCAGCTCCCGGAAGAGCGCCGTCACGGCCGAAATGGTGAGGAGCGCCAGCACGCCCCCGATCCACATCCACCAGGACGTCTCCGCCCGCACGGCCGGAGGAGGCAGGACGGCCAGCCCCGCCGCGAAGTCCGCCGCGAGCAGGAAGAGAAGCGACACCGTGAAGGACAGCAGCGTCGCCGCCGACACCGCCCCGGCCGCTTCCCGCAGACGCGCGTTCGCCGCCGTCTGGACCGGGACGAGGAGCCCCATGGCAAGCGCCGCCGGCAGAAAGAGCTCTCCGCTCACCGGTCTACGTCCTGCGGGACCGTGCCCATCTTCCGGATGTCCCGGCCGTCCCGGTCCCCGTGGATCTCCACGCGGTCCAGCGCCTGCGTGAGCGCCCGGTACTCTTCCGCCGTGAGCGTCACGTCCGCCGCGCCGAGGTTCTCCCGGATGCGCGCTTCCTTCCGCATGCCCGGGATGGGCACCACGAAATCGCCGTACGCCAGATCCCACGCGAGGGCGATCTGCGCCTCCGTGCAGCCCTTCTCCTCGGCGAAGCGCCGGATCAGCGCGAGGAGCGGCCCGTTCGCCTCCATGTTCTCCGGCAAGAACCGGCTGATCACGTTCCGCAGATCGTTCTCCGCAAAGGTCTGTCCCGCGCGGTATTTCCCGCTGAGGAATCCGTTTCCCAGCGGCGCGAAGGCCACGAAGCCGATGCCCAGCGACCGGCAGAGCGGCAGCACGTCTTTTTCCCATTTCCGCTCCATCATGGAGTACTCGCTCTGCACGGCGGTGAGCGGCGTCACCGCATGCGCCCGGCGGATCTGGTCCGCCGTGGGCGAAGACTGCCCCCATCCGCGGATCTTCCCCTCGCGGATGAAGCGGCCCATGAGATCCGCCACCTCTTCTTCCCGGCCGTCCGCCATCTGGTGCTCCGTGTAGAGGTCGATGTAGTCCGTGCCGAGACGGCGCAGCGAATCCTCAAGCGCCCGGCGCAGGTTCGCTTCGGACAGCTTCGGCTCTTCCTGTCCAGGAAGCGCCGTGGGCCAGAACTTGTCGGAGATCACCACCTTGTCCCGCGGGAGCTCCCTCAGCGCCTTTCCCACGAACTCTTCATTCTTGAAATAAGAATACATTTCCGCCGTGTCGAAGAAATTGCACCCCTGCTCGAACGCGCAGTGCACGAGGCGGATGCCCTCTGCCTCCGGCGGCGGATCGCCGTACGCGTGGGTGAATCCCATGCATCCCATGCCCACCGCGGACACTTCCAGATTTCCCAGTTTCCTCGTTTTCATGGCCGCCTCCTCAATACACGAGCTCCGCCGCGTCCCGCGCCTCGCAGAGCTCCAGGAATTTTTCCGCGATCGCCTCCGGCGCAAAGCGCCCGCTGCCGCCGATGACGCCGGTCACCTGCACCGTGCCGAGGTAGATGCCCTTCTCTTTCAGCGCCGGAGCCAGGGCCAAGACCATCGCGCGGAGCGCCGCCTTGTCCATGGAGAGCGGCAGGTACGCCGCGCTGGGCGCGAGCGCGAGGCCGCCGCCCGTGATGAGGATGGCTCCGCCCCGCCGGCCGAAGCTGTCCGTCGCCGCGAGCCGCACGCAGTGATACGCGCCCGCCGTGTCCGCCGCGTAGCGCGCCATGAGCGTCTCCGCCGTGATGGGGCCCGCGTCCGCATCCGCCGCGGTGATCCCCACATTGTAAAAGAGCAGATCCGGCTCCCCGTACAGGCGGACCGCCTCGTCCCAGCGCTCTTTCATCGCCGGGAAATCCGCCGCGTCCGCCGGATGGACGTGCGCCTCGATGCCTTCCGCGCGGAGCGCTTCCGCTTCCCTGCGGAGGCGCTCTTCCCCGCGCGCCATGAGCACGACGGCGTATCCCCGCCGGCCGAAGACTTTCGCCGCGCCGAGCCCGAGGCCGCTCCCCGCGCCGGCGATATACATGAGTTTCTTCATCATGCATCCCTCCTTTGTGCCTCCAGTATAGCGGCGCGGCCCTTGACGGAGAAGCCGCGGATATGTTACCACAGAGTTAAGCACAGCTTAACGGAAAAGGAGGCGGTCCCCATGCTCCACCCGGCGGTCCGGACATTTCTCACCGTCGCCCGCTGCGGCAGCTTCTCTGCGGCGGCGGAGCAGCTCTATCTCTCCAAGGTGTCTGTCATGAACCAGATGAACGCCCTCGAGGCGGAACTCGGCGTGCCGCTCTTCACGCGGACCCGCCGCGGCGCGGCGCTCACGGAAGCGGGCCGGTCCTTCCGGAAAAACGCGGAAGCGCTCGCCGCCCTCGCCGCACGGGCGCGGCAGGAGGCGCGGGCCGCGGCGGGCGCCGTCTCCCCGGCCGTCCGCATGGGCGTATCCCTCCTGCGTCCGGGCCGGCCTTTCCTCGACTGGTGGGCCCGCACGGGCGGCGGCGAAGGGCGGCAGTTCCAGCTCGTCTCCTTCAGCGACGACACGGACAGCCTCTCCGCCATGCGCGCCGCTCTCGGCCGGACCATCGACGTCTTTGCCACCACCTGGTCGTCCGCGCCGTGCCCGGAAGGGACCGCGTTCCTGCCGCTCACCTCCTGCCGGTGCGCCGTCGCGCTCGCCCGGGACCATCCCCTCGCGGCGAAGGACGTCCTCCGCTGGGAAGACCTCGAAGGCCAGACGCTGCTGCTCCTCCGGGCGGGCGCATCCCCGGAGATCGACGCCATCCGGCGCGCCGCCGCCCGCCGTCCCGGCATCGCCATCCTCGACTTCGACGGCTACTACGACGTGTCGGTCTTCAACCGCTGCGCGCAGAGCGGCTGGCTCATGGAGATCCCCGCGCTCTGGACCGGCATCCATCCTGACCTTGTGACCCGCCGCGTCCGCTGGCCGTACCGCCTCCCCTTCGGGCTCATGCATCAGGCAGACCCGCCGGCGCCCGTGCGGGATTTCCTCGAGTGCGTGCGCCGCCGCGCGGCGGCCCGGCCTTTCCGCCTGCCCCGCTGAGCGCGCGAAAAATTTCAATTCTTTTTATGGAATCGGGGAGAGAAATTTTTTGCCTCTCATACATCGTATGCTATAATATTAATACCGTATAAACACAGGCGAAGTACCTCTGTATTTCCCGGAAAGAGAGTGAAAGTTATGAAGAAAACCATCCTCGCCCTCGGCCTCGCCGCGGCGGCTCTGTGCTCTACCATGACCGTCTCTGCGGAGCGGCTCTGGCAGTATAACGACGCGCTCACCATCGACGTGGGCGAAGCGGATCTGAAAGTGGACAAGAACGGCCACCAGATCCTCGAGTTCACCGGCGTGGAAAAGATCGAAGGCGGCACGAACACCATGACCTATGTGTACGACCTGACGGCGCGCACCATCCAGATCAAGGAATTCGAGCAGGAGACGCCGAAGATCCACTACACCACGTCCTTCAACCCGGCGCCGATCGATTCGCCGAACCCGGTCATCCGCGAACGCGCGGCCATGGCGCAGAAGGTCTATGAAATGGTCATGGAGGACAAGAAATAATCCATGGCGGAAAATGAAACCGTATTCGAGGAGATCTCCCGGGATCTCCTCCATTTTATAAGCAAGAGCCCGTCGCCCTTCCACGCGGCGCGAGGCATCAAGGCGGCCTTCGTGTACGACCGGGCCGTGGAACTCCGGGAAGAGGACGACTGGGAGATCGAGCCGGGCCACAAGTACGTGGTCACGCGGAACGGGTCGGCGGTGATCGCCTTCACCGTCCCCGAGGGCGAAGCGCGGGATTTCCGCATCATCGCCGCGCACAGCGACTCCCCCACGTTCCGCATCAAGGAAAATCCCGAGCTCTCCGACGGGCCGTACGTGCGGCTCAATGTGGAGCAGTACGGCGGCATGATCATGAGCACGTGGATGGACCGGCCCCTCACCATCGCGGGCCGGGTCATCGTGAAGGAGAACGGCCATCTCGCGCCGAAGCTCATCGCCGCGGGACGGCCGCTCCTGGTCATCCCGTCGCTGGCCATCCATTTCAACCGCGCGGTCAACCAGGGCTACGCGTGGAACGTGCAGAAGGACCTGCTCCCGCTCTGGGGGCTGAAAGACGGCCCGGTCTCCTTCCTGGACGTGGTCGCGGCGGAAGCGAAATGCAGAAAGGAAGACATCTACGGGCACGACCTGTCCCTCGTCTCTCTCGTGCCGGGCACGGTGTGGGGCGCGGACAGCGCCTTCGTCTCTTCCCCGCGGCTGGACGACCTGCAGTGCGCCTTCGCGGCGTTCCGCGGGTACACCATGGGCAAAAAGGAGAAGCACATCTCCGTCTTCGCCCTCTTCGACAATGAAGAGGTGGGCAGCGGCACCCGGCAGGGCGCGGGCTCGACCTTCCTCGCGGACACGCTGGTACGCCTCGCGGCGGCGCTCGGCATCTCCCAGCCGCGCCTCCTCGCCATGCTGTCCCGGAGCTTCATGATCTCCGCGGACAACGCGCACGCGGTGCACCCGAATTATCCGTCCGAGTCGGACCCGGTGAACCGCCCGGTGCTGAACGGCGGCATCGTCATCAAGTTCAACGCGCAGCAGAAGTACTGCACGGACGGCTGGAGCGCGGCTTTCTTCCGTCAGCTCTGCGAAGAAGCGGGCGTGCCGGTGCAGGTCTTCACGAACCGGTCGGACCGCCTCGGCGGCTCCACGCTGGGCAATATCTCCATCACGAAGGTGGCGGTGCCCACGGTGGACATCGGCCTGCCTCAGCTTGCCATGCACTCGTCCTACGAGACGGCGGGCGTGAAGGACACGGCGTATCTCGTGACGGCGGCGGCGAAATTCTTCGAATGAACCGGTACACAAAAAAAGCAGGACATGCGTCCTGCTTTTTTTCGTGCCCGTCAGGGCTGATTGTCGATGATGGCGTCGCCGCCCGTCTCGCCGGTGCGGATCTTCACGGCGGTGACGAGCTCGGAGACGAAGATCTTCCCGTCGCCCACGTGGCCGGAGTTGCACACTTCGCGGATGGTGTCGATGAGTTTCTGGAGCGGCGTCTCGTAGATGACGATCTCCACTTTCACTTTCGGCATGAGATTGATGGGGATGACCTGGCCGCGGTAGATCTCTTTCTGCCCGCGGGTGAGGCCGCAGCCGTACACGTCGGACACGGTGATGCCCGTGACGCCGATGGTGTAGAGCTTGTCTTTCAGCTCGTCCAGCTTTTCCGGCCGGATGATGGCTTCGACTTTATAGATTTTCCGTGTTTCCATGACAGCCTCCTTAGAGCTTATTATACGACCGTTCGCCGTGTTCGATGAAGTCGAGGCCCTGCGCTTCTTCCGACGCCGTCGCACGGACGCGGGTGAAGAGGCCCACCACTTTGATGAGGATCGCGGTGATGACGACCGCCATGACGATGCCCACGAGGATGCCCGTGATCTGCGGGATCATCTGCGCGGGGTTCCCGGCGAGGAGGCCGTCCGCGCCGGCTTCATTGACCGCTTTGGTGCAGAAGACGCCCGTCATGAGCGCGCCCCACACGCCGCCTACGCCGTGGCAGCCGAAGGCGTCCAGCGCGTCGTCGTATTTGAATTTCGCCTTGACCACGGCGATGAAGAAGTAGCAGATGCACGGCGTGGTGAGGCCGATGAAGAAGGCCGCCGCGCTGTCCACGAAGCCCGCGCCGGGGGTGATGCCCACGAGGCCCGCCACGAGGCCGGTCATGAGGCCCACGGTGGTGACTTTCTGATGGATGACTTTATCCAGGATCGCCCAGACGAGGCCGGCGGTGCAGGACGCGATGCCCGTATTCGCCAGCGCCTGCGCCATGACGGCGGAGGAGGTCAGGCCCGCGCCGGAGTTGAAGCCGAACCAGCCGAGCCAGAGGAAGCTCGCGCCGAGGCAGACGTAAGGGATATTGTGCGGACGGATGACGCCCGTGCCGAAATCTTTCCGCTTCCCGATGAGGATGGCCGCGGTGAGGGCGGAGAAGCCGGAGGTCACGTGGATGACCGTGCCGCCTGCGAAGTCGAGCGCGCCCATGTCGCGGATGAAGCCGCCCACGCCCCACACCATGTGGCACATGGGGTCATAGACGAAGGTGCCCCACAGCAGGATGAAGAGGCAGTACGCAGGGAAGCGGGTGCGCTCCACGATGCCGCCGGAGACGATGGCCGGCGTCAGGATGGCGAAGGCCATCTGGAACATACAGAACAGGATGTGCGGGATGGTGGCGGAGTAGTCCGGGTTCGCGTCCATGCCGACCCCGGAGAGGAACGCCCAGTCCAGATTGCCGATGACGCCGCCCACGTCCGGCCCGAAGGAGAGGGAATAGCCGAAGAGGAACCACTGCACGGTGAAGATGGCCAGACAGATGAAGGACATCATCATCGTATTGAGCGTATTCTTGCGGCGCACTAGTCCGCCGTAGAAAAAGCCGAGCGCCGGCGTCATGATGAGCACCAGGAGGGTCGCCACCGCCACATAGGCCATATCGCCCGCATTGAGCTCGGAGGCCGGCTCGGCGGCAAAGGCGGCTATCGGCATGAGCGCCGCCGGACAGGCAAAGAGTACAGATCGTTTCATTTTCTTCTTCCTTTCTTTTCACATAACCCGGATGTCGTCATGCCGACCGGCGCTGTCGCTCGAAATTCCATTTCATCGCTTGTCATTCCCCTTTCCGTCCACGGACCGTCCGGAAATGCGGAAGAGCCGCTTCGGGCATCCCCCAAAGCGGCTCCATTGCGCGTGCGCACTTCCAAAAACGAAAAAGCCTGCTCGTCTGAGCAGGCTCCGTTGTCTCGTATGAACTTAATGTATGACAGTAGTATACACATCATGGGCCGCTTCCGCAAGCCTTTTCTCTGTGCTTTCTGCGCAAAAATGATTGCCTTTTCCTCATAGGCCTGTCATCCATGCTGCGCCGTCATGACCGCCTCAGGACAATACCTCGGCGAGCACGGCCTTCGCGTTCGCTCCGGTCTCTTCGGAGACGGTCTCCGCGAGCACGTCCGTGAGGGCCCGGAGCTCATCGGCGGTGACGCCCGTCCGCAGGGCCACACCCATGTGCGAACGAAGCTGGGCGTTCACATTGCCGATGCCTGCGAGCATGAATTGCTGGCTCTGGAGAAGACTTATGAGGTTAATGTCTGCCTCAGCAACGATGCGGAAGTCCAGCGTTTGAACAAGGAATTCCGGGGAAAGGACAAGCCGACGAACGTCTTGTCTTTTGCCTGTATTGACGATGACGAATTCTGGGATATGCTGGACAAGTCGGCCGATATGGAACTGGGCGATATCATTCTGGCGTTTGAAACCTTGCAGCGTGAGGCGGACGAGAAACACATAACCGTTTATGCCCATTATTGCCATTTGCTGGTGCACGGTTTTCTGCATATTCTCGGATTTGACCATCAGACGGATGAGGAAGCAGACGAAATGGAAAGTTTGGAAACAGAAATTCTGGAACAGTTTTCGATTGACAATCCTTATCAAGACGCGGCGGAAGACTGATAAATGCAGAAAGCCGGAGGAGATTAACGAATGCTGGAAAACTGCCGATGATGTTGTTTCCAAAACAGCTGAAACCGTTGATGTTTGCGCAGATGCGAAAACGGGGCAGGGCTGCCCGTAGCGTATTTGCTTTTTTGACGGGCGTGGCTGCAACGCTGATTTTTCCGCCGTATGCAGGCAGGTGGGAAGGCTACGTCGCGCTGATTGCCTTTCTGGCAATGCTGCTGGGAGAATATAAGGACAACGTCGGGAAGTGCGGCAGGGAGAACGGCAGTCGGGAGAGCTGTTGTCCGGGCAGCAATGGGGACGGAAGTTTCGATGCCAGAGAGAGTGGCGGGGAGAATAATGGACGCAGTGGTCAGGAAAATAGCGACCGCCCAGTGTGGAGAAAGTGGTTTGGTACAGCGTATGTCTTCGGATTTTCCTTTTATGCGGTCGGCTTCTCCTGGATC
>ERZ826016.479-NODE-479-length-49275-cov-15.412434_pt1 | contig 49275 bp, 36 predicted proteins | sample MGYA00519872_ERZ826016 | MGnify/ENA primary metagenome ERZ826016 (study PRJEB31778, sample SAMEA3449218) | human gut metagenome | biome: human gut; feature: human-associated habitat; material: faeces | place: United Kingdom | collected 2010/2012 ... | reverse complement strand
GATTTACAGTCTGCCCCATTTGGCCACTCTGGTATTTGCCCTTTTTGCTTTTGAGATAGTTTGTTTCTCAATTGCGAGTGCAAAGATACGATTATTTATTTAAACTCCAAGCAAAATCGATCATTTTTATTGCAGTAATTGCACATTCGTCTCCTTTATTTCCCAGTTTGCCACCTGCACGGTCTTCTGCCTGCTCCATTGTATTGGTGGTAATTAATCCGTAAATAACTGGTATATCGCCAGTTGCGTTCAATTCGGATACGCCTTGAGTCACTCCCATGCATACATAATCAAAATGTGGAGTATCGCCTTTAATTACACAGCCGATTACGATAATTGCATCCACTTCGCAATTTTCCATCATTTGATTGGCTCCAAAAGTCAATTCGAAACTTCCCGGAACTGATTTAACCAAAATATTTTCTTGCTTTGCTCCGTGTCTCCGCAAAGTATTAACGGCTCCTTCGAGCAACTTCCCTGTGATATTGTAATTCCATTCGGATACAACGATGCCAAACTTCATGTTTTCGGCGTTAGGTACTGAATTAAAATCGTAATCGGAAAGGTTATGATATGCTGTTGCCATAGTCTTTTGTTTTTTTATTAAAAAAGGGCAAGGCAAAGCCCCGCCCTTATGCAGTTATTGGAATATATATTTCTATTATTTCTTTAATGCTTTTGCTCTGTCGATATATTTGTCTATATCCATTGCCTGATAAGAATTAAAGTATTTTTCTTTAATCTTAGTGTAAACAGAGATAGCATCGTCAAGTTTGCCTTGCTTTTCGTAGATTTCTCCGGCTTGGATCAGATATACAGGGCTTAAAGTCATGTTATCCGCTTTATCGGCAGCTTTTACCAATGTAGAAGTTGCTTTGTCGAGCTGGTCTAAGTTTGCGTAGCAATTACCTAAAGCGCCGAGAACGGCAGGAGCAACCATTTGGTCGTCACCACTGAAGTCGTTCAGGTATTTGATGGCTTCTTCATATTTGCCTAACTGTGCATAGCTGATACCTGCGTAAGCTTTTGCAAGGTTGCCGGATTCTGTGCTGCTGTATTCGTCAGCAATAGCAATGAATCCTTTGTTGCCAAGGCTGTCACCGTTAAGTGCCAGTTCATATGCATCTTGTCCGAAGTATTGTTCTGCTTTGAAGATAGCTGTCGCAGCTTTAGCTTCTCTCGGAGCGGAAATGAAGTGCTTGTAAAGCATGGTTCCGGCAATAATGATGATAATTGCGGCAACAACTCCGATGATTGTTGTTTTGTGTTTAATGATAAACGCTTCAGACTGGCTGATTGCTTCTTCCACGTTCATCTCCTGATGATTGTTCTTTTGTTCTGCCATTTTTAGTATATTATTTCTTGTTATTTACAGATTGATATTTCGGTCAGCAAAAGTATGATTTTTATATATATAAATGAAATTTACGGGCATCTTTTTTTCTTTTCCTACTTAAAACCTGCCCTTTAGCCCTGAATTACAATTTTTATTTCTACATTTGCCTGTTCAATAAGGTAAGTTCAGCGCATGATATTAAAACATATTTCTATACTTAATTACAAGAACCTTGAGCAGGTGGAGTTGGAGTTTTCTCCTAAAATGAACTGTGTGTTCGGGTTGAACGGCATGGGAAAAACAAACCTGCTGGATGCTGTCTATTACTTGTCATTTTGTAAGAGCGGTACAAACCCTATTGATTCTCAAAACATCCGCCATGATCAGGAATTCTTTGTTATCCAAGGTTTTTATGAAACGGAAGATGGAAGCCCGGAAGAAATTTATTGTGGATTGAAACGCAGACAAAAGAAACAGTTTAAGCGGAACAAAAAGGAATATACCCGTTTGTCCGACCACATAGGCTTTATTCCTTTGGTTATGGTATCACCGGCCGATTCCGATTTAATAGCCGGAGGCAGTGATGAGCGCCGTCGTTTTATGGATGTGGTGATTTCTCAATATGATAAAGAATACTTGGATGCTTTGATTCGCTATAACAAGGCATTGGCACAGCGCAACTCCTTGTTGAAAAGTGAAATGCCTGCCGATGAGGAACTTTATTTGGTGTGGGAGGAAATGATGGCTTCTGCCGGTGAAGTGGTTTTTCAAAAAAGAGCTGCGTTCATCGAAGAGTTCATCCCCATATTCCAATCATTCTATTCTTTCATATCTCAGGATAGTGAAAAGGTGAATCTGACTTATGATTCCCATGCAAGAGATGCCTCTCTGCTCGATATATTCAAGAGTAACCGCATCAAAGACCAGATAATGGGTTATACGCTTCGCGGAGTGCATAAGGATGAATTGAATATGCTTATAGGTGATTTCCCTATTAAGCGCGAAGGCTCGCAAGGACAGAATAAGACTTACCTCATTGCTTTGAAACTGGCTCAGTTCGATTTTCTGAAACGTACCGGAAGCCACACCACTCCTTTATTGTTACTGGATGATATTTTTGATAAGTTGGATGCCACCCGTGTGGAACAGATTGTGAAACTTGTTGCCGGGGACAGCTTCGGACAAATATTCATAACAGATACCAACCGTGGGCATTTGGATAATATTCTTCGGAAAACAAGCCATGAATATAAGATGTTCAAGGTGCAACAGGGTGAAATTTGTGAAATGAAGGAGGAGGAAGATGCGCAGGAATAATGCCGAACAAATAGGAGAATTAATCAGGCGCTTCATACGTGAAGAAGGTTTGGAAACTCCTTTAAACGAACAACGTCTGCTGAGTGCATGGAAAGATGTACTCGGTCCTACTATTGCTTCTTATACAGGGAAACTTTATATTCACAATCAGATATTATATGTACATCTCACTTCTGCTGCTTTAAGAGAAGAATTGATGATGGGCAGGGAGCTGTTGGTGAAGAATCTGAACCGCCAAGTGGGAGCAACGGTCATTACCAATATCATTTTCCGGTAATAATTCCTTCTTCTGTTACCACTTCATCCATTTTTATGTCGTATTCTTCGGTAGGTATCTCTTCTAGTGTTTGGAAAGAGAAACATATACCTATTTTATAGGCTTGCAGTTTTGGTAAAAGACGGTCATAATATCCTTTTCCTCTGCCTAAACGGTTACCTTTGGCATCGAAACCAACTCCCGGAATGATTGCCAGGTCTATTTCGTTATAGTTTGTAAAGGCTTCTCCAACGGGCTCTTCAATTCCATAGCTTCCTTTCATCATATCTTGTCTTCCCGAATACTTGCGGAGTTCCAAATCATCGCCCACTACCACGGGAAGAAGGATTGTTTTCCGGTCTTTCCATTTCTCAATGAATGCATGTGTACGCACTTCATCGGGTAAAGAATGGTATATCAGAACACATCCTGCCTCAAGGAAAGCAGGATGTGTTTCAATATGCTTAAGCAGTGTGTCTGTCTTCTCTACCAAGATATTCGCCGGGTATTGAGATTTTCTTTCTGCTATTGTTTTGCGAAATAACTTTTTTAGCTGGTTCATCGCTTGTCTTTTTAGTCACGGTTGCGGGTTCTTCCGGAGCTTTCGGGAAAGCTTCCCCTTTATCCAATACTTCTATTGCTTTGTTTACGGTTACATCTGTCTTGTTCAGGAACTGGATATAGGCTTCCATTCCCAACATGTTATAGATGATGTTGCCATACAAATACTTTTCTAATAGTTTATAAGACTTCAGGATAAGCAGATTTCTTCTCTTTACTCCTTTACTTTCTGCATATCTGACGAATTTTTCTACGATACCTTGTGTCTTGAGATATTTTAAGAGTGCCTTTTCATCTCCATACTTTTGCAAAGTGTTTCTGTTCTGGTCTGTATATTGGAAAGAGAATGAGATAGGCAAGCCTCTGTTCACTACCATTGTGTAGTAAGAGGTTACTCCTGTGGTATCTTGCGGAACAAAAATATCGGGCATGATACCGCCACCGCCATAAACCGGTCTTCCTAACCCGGTGGTGTAAAGCATTTCTTTGTTTAGTTTGATACTGTCTTGTGAGAAGAATTCTCCATGTTCGTATCTCTTGTAGATGTCCATTTCATAATTCAAGTCATTTCCACTTTCATAAGGCTTCTGAATGCATCTGCCCGATGGAGTGTAATAACGTGCAACCGTCAGACGGATAGCAGAATGGTCACTGAACTCGATAGGTTGCTGAACAAGACCTTTACCATAGGAACGGCGTCCGATGATAGTTCCACGGTCATTGTCCTGTATGGCTCCTGCCAGAATTTCACTGGCCGATGCCGAACCTTCATCCGTTAAGATGACAAGCGGAGTCTTTTGGCAACTTCCTGTTCCGTCGGCATAAGCTTCCGCTCTTTGGAATTTGCGGCCTTCGGAATAAACAATAAGCTTACCTTTAGGAAGGAATTCATTGGCTATGATTTGGGCAGCTTCCATGTAACCGCCTGTATTTTGGCGTAAGTCAATAATAAGTCCCTGACAGTCGTTTTGGCTGAGTTTGGCTATTGCCATCAGCATTTCGGCATGAGTAGTGCGTCCGAACTTGTTTATTTTGATATATCCGAATTTATCATTAACCATGTAGGCAGCATCCACACTGTTCACAGGAATGTCACCGCGGACAACTGTAAAGTCTAAGGTCTCTTTTTCTCCCGGACGGAATACTCCGAGTTTCACTTTGCTGCCTTTAGGTCCTTTCAGCTTTTTCATGGAAGAATTGTTGTTCACTATCTTTCCTACGAAAGCACTATCGTCTACGGCAATAATACGGTCGCCTGCCATTAAACCTACTTTCTCGGAGGGACCGCCTTGTATCACGCTGTTTACGTGAATAGTATCTTCTTGGATAGTAAATTGTATGCCTATGCCGCTAAAGCTTCCTTCTAGCTCGGAGTTGGTTGCTTCCAAGTCTTTCGCAGGGATATACATGGAGTGGGGATCGAGCTCACTCAGAATTTGTGGCATTGCTTTCTCAACCAAATCGGTCATGTTTACTGTATCTACATATTGATCGTCAATGATTCTCAGTAAAGCATTTAGTTTGTTAGAGGAAGTATTGATTATTCCCAATCGGTTGCCGGTGAAATGGTTGGCATAAAATGTACCGATCAGAATTCCTACCACGATACTAACAGCTATAATTATAGGTGTAAAACGTGAAGTACGATTATTGCTCATAGCTCTATATATGTTAAATCTTTATATATTTATTTGTTGTGTTCCTCATTGGGATCAATGTAAATGACCTCTATTTCGGCACGTTTTAATAATTCTATCCCGTCTTCCAAACGGTACTTTTCAGAATAAACTACTCTTTTGATGCCGGCTTGGATGATGAGTTTTGCACATTCAATACAAGGAGAAGCTGTTACATACATGGTAGCCCCGTCACTGCTATTATTGGAACGGGCTATCTTTGTAATGGCATTTGCTTCGGCATGCAGAACATAAGGTTTGGTAATATTATGTTCGTCCTCGCAAATATTTTCAAATCCCGACGGTGTTCCGTTATATCCGTCAGAGATAATCATTTTGTCTTTTACAATCAAAGCTCCCACTTTACGGCGGATGCAATAAGAGTTTTCCGCCCAAATGGTAGCCATGCGTATGTAACGCTTATCAAGTTCGTATTTCTTTTGTTGTGCTGCATCCATAATTTCTAATTCTTTTTTGTACTGGGGCTAAATGCCAAACGGAGAGTTTGTTTACTATCCCTATCTGTGAAATAAAGATATAGGTTATTCTCATCTCCACTATATCTGTTGGCATTTATAAGTCCTTCAAAATATTTTTGGGCTAAAATGTCTTTATCACTTGTTGTGGACGGCTTCATATTAGAAATTGTAAATTTATTGTTTTCTCCATCAGCTGTCCATTTTCCATTAATGAGATTAGTGACTACTTGTCCTGTGAAATTACCTGTGATAATATCATTATCTTCACTCCCAGTGAAAGTTATGGTCAAATAGTTATTATCTCTATTTAATAATTTTAGGCTCTCTTTCTTTTTTGAGGCATCTCCTCCCCATATGTCAGCCATATCCCATTTCTTTTCTTCCCAGATACCGGTCAATTTCCAAGTCTTTCCGGTAAATATCCTACCTACATCGTCGGTGCTGTTACAAGCATTCAGGAATGGTAGAAAGAACAATATAAATAGTAAGAATTTAGGTTTCATAATTTACTTATAGTTTTTTAATGCCGTTTCTTTCCAATAAAGCATCAATTGTAGGCTCTTGTCCGCGGAAACGTTTGTAAAGTATCATCGGATGTTCTGTTGAACCTTTGGATAAGATGTTTTCCCGGAAAGAGTTTGCGACATCTGTATTAAATACTCCTTTTTGTTTAAATAATGAGAATGCATCGGCATCCAATACTTCAGCCCACTTGTAGCTGTAATATCCTGCTGAATATCCTCCGGCAAAGATGTGTGAAAACTGGTTACTCATGCAAGCTTCGTCCACGATAGGGAGAACCTGTGCTTTCGCCATTGCATCTTTCTCAAACTTCTTCACATCACCGCCGAACGGAGTATTGCGGGTGTACCACGCCATATCCAGTAATCCGAAACTTAACTGGCGAAGGCAAGCATATCCTGCATTGAAATTGGATGCATCGACCAAACGTTGGATTAGTTCTTCCGGTAACTTCTCTCCGGTCTGGTAATGTTCTGCAAATGTATTAAGGAAATCTTTCTGAATAGCGAAGTTTTCCATAATCTGTGAAGGAAGCTCCACGAAATCCCAATACACATTTGTTCCGCTCATGCTTTCATACGTTGAGTTTCCGAACATGCCATGAAGGGAATGTCCGAACTCGTGCAAGAAAGTTTCTACTTCATCAAACGAAAGCAGAGCCGGTTTGTTCTCTGTCGGCTTGGTAAAGTTCATGGTAATGGAAACATGTGGGCGGCTGTCTGCTCCGTTTTCTTTCCATTGCCCTTTGTATTGTGTCATCCATGCACCCGCACGTTTTCCGTCTCTCGGATGGAAGTCGGTGTAAAGAACTGCAAGATATTTGCCGTCTTTATCGAATACTTCATAGGCTTTCACATCTTTGTGATAAACCGGGATGTCTTTGTTTTCTTTGAATGTAATGCCATACAAGCGGGTAGCCAGTCCGAATACTCCTTTCTGTACCTTGCTTAATTCAAAGTAAGGACGGAGCATTTCTTCATTGATGTTGAATTTCTCGTTTTTAAGCTTTTCCGAATAGAAAGACCAGTCCCACGGCATTACCTGAAAATCGGCTCCTTCCGTTTTACGGGCAAATTCCTGAACTTCGTTATATTCTTGCTTGGCAGTAGGAGTATAGGCATCCAACAGTTGGTTTAAAAGTTTGTAAACCGCATCACTGTTTTCAGCCATTCTTCTTTCTAAAGTATATTCGGCAAAGTTGTCATATCCCAATAATTGTGCGATAGCCATGCGGTCGTTTACCAACTTGGTTACAATCTCGTTGTTGTTATATTCGTTATCATGTGTACATTTTGTATTGTAGGCCATATAAAGTTGCTTGCGCAAATCACGGTTTTCACTGTATTGCATGAAAGGAATATAGCTTGGGGCAGACAGGTTGAATATCCATCCTTCCTTACCTTTCTCTTTGGCTGTTTGTGCGGCTGCCTCAATAACACTTTCGGGCAATCCGGCAAGTTGTTCTTTGTCCGTTAAAACCAACTGGTAGTTGTTTGCTTCTTTCAAGTTGTTTTGACTGTATTGGAGAGTGAGTTTGCTCAATTCCGTACTCAGTTCGCGATACTTTTCCTTTGCAGCGCCTTGAAGGTTTGCTCCTCTGCGCACGAAGCCTTGATAAGTATTTTCGAGCAAAACCATTTCTTCCGGGTTCAGTCCCAATTGGTCTTTCTTGTCATATACAGCCTTGATGCGGGCAAATAACTTTTCATTCAGATTGATGTTGTTACTATGTTCCGATAATAACGGCATCATTTTCTGTGCTATCGTTTCCATTTCATCGTTTGTTTCGGCACTCATCAGGTTGCCGAATACGGTACTTACCCTGTCGAGCAGTTTGCCTGAATGCTCCAAAGCTACTATTGTGTTCCGGAAATCCGGAGCAGCAGGGTTATTCACTATAGCATCGATCTCGGCAGTTTGTTGCTTCATGCCTTCGAGCAATGCGGGTTCGTAATGTTCCGTTTTGATCTTGTCAAACGGAGCTGTTTCATGAGGGGTATTATATTTCCCTAAAAAAGGATTTTGAGCTTGAATCATATTTGCCATATAAAATAATACTATAAATAAACCGATCTTTTTCATGTCCATACAGTTCTGTGAATAATAATCAAGTACAAAAATGCTAAAAAAAAGCATTAGTTTGAATTTTATGGCTGAGTTTTTAACAAAGTATATTAATTTTGCAGAGATCAATTACATATCTGCCACATAAATCGTTCCAAATGAAAAATAAAGTTATCCAATTTCTTAAAACCTATCTGTTATTCGTTGTCATCTTTTTAGTACAGAAACCTGTCTTTATGCTCTATTATCATCATTTGTATAAAGGGGCTTCTGTTGCAGACTATCTGCAAGTGATGTGGAGTGGATTGAAACTGGATGCTTCGATTGCCGGTTATCTCACGGCATTGCCGGGACTGATTCTGATAGCTTCATTGTGGATAAATCCCGTGGTGATTAAATATGTGCAGAAATTCTATTACGGAGTCATATCTGTTTTGTTGAGCATTATTTTGGTTTCCGACCTTGTTTTGTATCAATATTGGGGATTCCGTTTAGATTCTACTCCTTTGTTTTATTTGAAATCTCCTGCCAGTGCCTTTGCCAGTGCGGAGTGGTGGATGATTGTATCAGGCTTTCTTGCCATAGTGATTGTGGCGTTCTTGTTATTTTTCATCTTCAACCGTGTCCTTATTCGGTCGAAGAAGAAAGAAAAACTTCCTTATAATGTGCTGCCCACTGCGCTTTGCCTGTTGATAATGACTGGCTTGCTGTTTATACCCATCCGTGGAGGTTTTACAGTTTCTACCATGAATGTGGGTAAAGTGTATTTCAGTTCCGATATGGCATTGAATCATGCTGCGATAAATCCTGCTTTCAGTTTGATAGAATCGTTAACCCGTGAACAGGATTTCAGTAAGCAATATCGTTTTATGGAACCGGAAGTTGCCAAAACGGAGTTTGCCAAATTACAGGATAAACCGGTGACCGATTCCATACCGTCGCTGTTTACAGTGGAACGCCCGAATGTAATTATCGTGGTATTGGAGAGCTTTATGTCAAAGGATATGGGAACTCTTGGGGGATTTCCGGGAGTTGCTTCACGAATGGACAGTCTGACTAATGAAGGAATCCTTTTCACAAACTTTTATGCTAACAGTTTCCGTACCGATAGGGGATTGGTTTCCATATTCAGTGCTTACCCCGGTCAGCCTACCACCAGTATCATGAAGTATCCTCGCAAGACACAAACGTTGCCTTCCATACCTAAATCGTTAAAAGAAGCAGGATATAATTTGCAATATTACTATGGAGGTGATGCCGATTTCACAAACATGCGTTCCTATTTAATGGCTTGCGGGATAGATAACATCATTTCGGATAAAGATTTTCCGGTATCGGAACGTCTCAGCAAATGGGGCGCATTGGATCATGTGGTTTTTAAACGTTTGGCGACCGACTTGAAAGGCGAGCAGAAAGAACCTTTCTTTAAAGCCCTTCAAACATCAAGCAGCCATGAGCCTTTTGATGTTCCTTATCATAAGCATAAAGATTTATATTTGAACTCGGTGGCTTACACCGACAGTTGTTTGGGGGCTTTCATTGATGAGTTCAAACAAACGGAATATTGGAAGAACTCGGTTGTCATAATGGTTCCCGATCATGCGGCGGCTTATCCTGCCGGGATAGACAATCATAGTATCGAGCGTTATCAGATTCCCCTGTTAATAGTGGGAGGGGCATTGCGCCAACCGATGAAGGTAGATGCTTATGCTTCACAAATAGACATTGCTGCCACCTTGTTGTCCCAACTGAATTTGCCACATGAAGAGTTTATGTTCAGCAAAAACATAGTCAACCCTGCTTCTCCTCACTTCGGATATTTTACAAACGGCAATCTATTTGGAATGGTCAGTGCCGATAATCAATTGGTTTATGACTGTGATGCCGGTAAAGTAGTGTATGATGAAGGAACAAATAAAGGGGAGAACTTAAAGAAAGGTCAGGCATTCTTGCAAACACTTTATGATGATTTGAGCAAAAGGTAAATATCTTTAAGGTAAAACGTACGGTATGTTAAGGCAAAACGTGCGGTAGTTTAGATATAAACGTAGGGACATCTTGTTTGATAGGTGTAGACCTTTTTTGTATAACAAGTAGGGGTATTTACAGGAAGGAGTAGAGCTTTTAATGAAAAGGTGTAGAACAACAAAAGGAACCATAAAAACAGGTCCCTTTCATCATATAGTGCAAATATACAAAATAATTCCTGATTTTCCAAATAATGCCTGAGGTCAGGCAGTGTGATATTACTTCTGATAATTAATCAACAGCGTAACATCCGGCACGACAATCTCTTTTCTTCTCAGCGAAAGCAATCCTTTGTCTTGCAACTCATTCAACGCTTTGGATATGGTGAGTCTCGTTTCTCCCAAAAGGTGTGCAAAATCGTCCATCTTTATCTTGAATAGTTTCTCTCCGCTTGGCTTTTCCGTGTGATAAAGAATGAAATTAATGATGCGGGAATCGGTGTCTTCCACCTTTGTGTCCCAAATCCTGTTATATAAAGTCTGGGAACGGTTGCTGATAATGTTCAGATAGTTCAGACGGAAAATATCGTATTTATTCAGCTCGGTAAGCACAAATGATTTGTCTATCGTAACAAGATTAACTTCAGTTTGGGCAATGTATGAAGACACAAATTCGGTGTACATGCCAAACAATGAATAAGGCTCTATCACAAAAGGACTCTGAAAGTATTCGTAAAAGCTGAATTGTTCGTATTTGTCTGTCGATTCGGACATAACTTCTCCCTTTAATAAAAAGACAAGTTTGTCACATGCTTCTCCTTTTGTTATAATCCTTTCGCCTGCTTTATGTCTAGAAAAATGTAGTTTTACCTTTCCAAGAATTTGCGTGAAATCGTTCGGACATAAGCCTTGAAAAAGGGGTAACTGAAGAAGAGTATCGTACATTGTTTCCATATAATATCCTAATATATAACGGCTTTCTAATTAATTTATACACAAATGTAACTATAAAAAGAGGTATTTGATTAATGGAGGGAGGGCTTTTCATTATTTTTATTATTTCTTAAGCCTGATAATGTTTGCTTTGTAATTGCTTGCATGGCGCATAAAAATCTCATATCTTTGCAATCAAAAAGGAGGCTCTTATGTTAACAGCATTCAATCTTCAGGAAATGGTAAGTGCATTTATCGTACTTTTCGCCGTGATAGATATCATAGGTTCTATTCCTATTATATTGAATTTAAAGGGAAAAGGCCGTGAAGCTAATCCCAATAAGGCTACTCTCATTTCGTTTGCTTTGTTGCTGGGCTTCTTTTATGCCGGAGATATGTTGCTGAAACTTTTCCATGTGGATATAGCTTCATTTGCGGTTGCGGGTGCGTTTGTTATTTTTCTAATGTCCCTTGAAATGATTCTCGATATTGAGATTTTCAAGAATCAAGGTCCGATTAAGGAAGCTACATTAGTCCCTTTGGTTTTTCCGCTTATAGCCGGTGCCGGTGCGTTTACTACTTTGCTTTCATTGCGGGCGGAGTATGCAAACATCAACATTGTCATTGCCTTGATATTGAATATGGGATGGGTGTATATCGTTTTGAAACTGACTGGAAAGATAGAACGCCTTTTGGGTAAAGGTGGTATCTATATGATCCGTAAGTTCTTTGGCATCATTCTGTTGGCAATTTCCGTCCGTCTTTTCACTGCGAACATTGCATTGCTGGTAGAGGCACTTAAAACTACTAACCCATAGGCACGTTAACTGTTTCGTGTTCGTTAATCGTGTATAGTTTATCGTAAACTTTGATGTTTATCGGGGCTCCGTTCCGGTTGGTTATCTCTATATTCTTTTTGGTAACCTTTATTTGTAGCGTATGCGAACGGAAATTCACTTTAAAGGCATATGAATCCCATTGTTCCGGTATAATCGGACTGAATGAAGGGTGGTCTTCTTTTAACTTCATTCCTGCAAATCCTTCGACAATGGCAAGCCAGCTACCGGGCATACTGGTAACATGCAATCCTTGTTCCACCTCGTTGTTGTAATCATCCAAATCCATGCGTGCTGCACGGATGAACAGACTGTATGCTTTTTCTACGTCTCCTATTCGTGAAGCAAGGATAGAGTGAACAAAGGGAGAAAGAGAAGACTCATGCAGAGTTTTGGGCTCATAGAACCGAAAATTATTTTCGATAGTTTGCTGATCGAAGTTATTGTAGAATAAATAAGTGCCTAACAAGACATCACTTTGTTTGATGAAACAAGACCGTACAATCCTGTCCCATGACCAATGTTGGTTGATAGGCCGCTCGCAAAGTGGAATCTCCGACACATCTTTCAACTCTTTATCAAGGTATCCGTCTTGTTGGATGAATATGCCCGTTTCCTTCTCCTGTGGCAAATACATATTCTCATAGATTTCTTTCCAGCGCTTCGTCTCGTTTATATCGAAATTGGTTGCCTTTATGATACGTTCATATTCTTCGGGATATTCTTTTTTTACGAGTGCCAGATAGTCGATAGCTTTTTGCAGGCATTGTACACATATATAATTGGTGTACCAGTTATTGTCTACATTGTTCTCATATTCGTTGGGTCCGGTCACTCCCAATAGCACATACTTTTGCTTTGGATTGGAGAATGAAACCCTTTGGCTCCAAAAACGGCAAATGGCGATTAGCACTTCCAAACCATACTTTGCCAGATACTCGGTCTTTCCCGTGTAACGAACATATTGGCCGATGGCATGGGCGATAATTCCGTTTCTATGTATCTCTTCAAAGGTAATTTCCCATTCATTGTGGCATTCTTCGCCATCAATGGTAACCATCGGGTATAGGGCTGCTCCGTTTTTAAAACCTAGTTTCTTTGCGTTTTCTATGGCTTTTGGTAAGTGACGGTAGCGATATAACAATAGGTTTCTGCAAATATCTTTTGAACTTGACAGCATGAAGAAAGGAACACAACAAAGTTCGGTATTCCAATAGGTATTACCGCCATATTTTTCTCCTGTAAATCCTTTGGAGCCGATATTCAGTCGGGGATCATCTCCCCGATATGATTGGTATAGCTGGAATATGTTGAAACGTATGGCTTGTTGGGCAGCCGGATCACCTTCTATTTGTACATCGGTTTCATTCCAGATTTCTTCCCATACATTGGCATGTTCTTTCAAAAGTTCATCCCAGCTTTTAGTCTTTGCTTCTTTGGTTTGGGTGATTGCGTCTTCCACTAATTGCTTTCTGTCGGAATATAAAGAGGTGGTGATAGCTGCATATTTATAAAGGTGTAACTTATCTCCCGGCTTCACGTCGGCACCGATGCTGAATCCTACCGACTTCTCTTTCTCTATGCGGATGGGACTGTTGGTAATTACTTTCCCGTTTTTGAATAGTTGATAGGTAATGGCACAGCATACTTGTGAGTCTTCCCGCTTGGTTTGTGCCCATAAATAAGCATATTCTGTTTTAGTTTCCGCACGGATGATATTCCACATCTTTTCGTTGAAGTTGGCACTTTCATGTTCCACATTGCCGTCGATGAAAGGAACTAATGAGATTTTTCCTTCGTAATTAATGGATTCAACGCTGTATTTTATAACGGATAAGTTCTGTTGAGCCATGCTGTTGAAGTGTTCTACATGGACTCTGAGCGTATGTCCTTTGGGCGATGTAGTGGTGAATGTGCGCTCCAGTACGCCTTCTTTCATGTGCAATTTCCTGTTGAACTCATCAATATCCCATTCGGCAAGGTTCAGTTCCTCGTCAATCAGGCGCAACTTGATGCCGCTCCAGTTGGGAGCATTGGGTATACGTGAATAAAAGTGAGGATAGCCGTTTTTCCACCAGCCTACTTTGGTGCGGTCTAAAAAAGAAACACCTGCAAGATATGAACCTTGCAGGCTGTCACTTGTATAAGGTTCCTCAAAATTACCACGCTGTCCTAGTCGTCCGTTTCCTATGCTGAAAATACTTTCCGAGTTTCTTTGCTTGTCAGCATGGAAGCCGTCTTCTTCAATATTCCATTCGTCTATTTTGAGGTATCGTTTCATAGCTATTATCCATTTTATTCGTTAAGCTCCGGCAAGGTAACAAAATAATGGATAATAAGTATGTTTGTTTATAATTATTTTTTAAGTTCTGCGTAGGTTTCTTTAATCAGGAATACACAAACGGCGCCGATAATTAAGAATACTCCTGCCATAACCAGCATGTCTACCTGCTTTCCTCCAACAATATGCAGCAATGTTCCTCCAACGAGGGCTGCTACGATTTGCGGAACGCAAATCGTTCCGTTAAATAATCCGAGATAAGCTCCCATATTCTTTCCGGAAACGGAGTTTGTAAGGATAGTAAAAGGCATAGCCAACATAGCTGCCCATGCGCAACCTATCAGAAGATAAGATGCAAACAGTATATACTGATCGTGAACAAATATGGTAGAGATAAATCCTATTCCTCCCAATACCAAACTGAGGGAATATGCCAGTTTGCGTGATTTGAACATCGGGAGTAGAATAGCCCAGCATACGGAACCGATAGCTTGCACGGCAAACAATACGCCAACCCAGTTGCCGGCTTCTTGGTATCCGGCTGAACTTGTATCTGTGGTTCCCCAAACATTATCGGCAATTGCCCCATTGGTGTAAGTCCACATGTACATAAAAGCAGCCCATGAGAAGAACTGAACTAATCCAACTGTCCAGAATACTTTGGGGGCATTCTTCAACAAAGTGATAAAGTCTGCCTTTTGGCTTTTCTCTGCCGCAGTTATTCCGTGAAATTCTTCAAACTCTTTTGGAGGCATCTCTTTTACTTTTACACTTGTATAGATCACGCAGAATATAAGTATGGCTGCACCGATATAGAATGAATAAATTACAGAATCGGGAATAATGCCCGGAGCTGCAATGTTACTGATACCTACGGCTGTGAAAATGTATGGGAATAAGTATCCTACCAAACTACCGGCATTGCACAGGAAGCTCTGGATAGAGTAGGCAAGTCCTTTTTGTTTTTCGTTAACCAAGTCACCAACCAACATCTTGAATGGTTGCATAGCCATGTTAATGGAAGTATCAAGAAACATCAAAGATACCAGACCGAATGTCATGGCATTGATGTAACGTGTGAAACTACCTGCGTTAGGCAACAGGCACATTACGATAACTGCAATTAATGAACCGATGAACAGATAAGGAATTCTTCGTCCCCAACGGGTCCATGTTTTATCGCTTGCCGAACCTATAATGGGCTGTACAATGATTCCTGCCAACGGTGGAAGAATCCAGAAATAACTTAGATTATGCGGATCTGCACCTAATGTTGCAAAAATACGGCTGATATTAGCACTTTGAAGTGCATAAGCAATTTGAACACCAAAGAAACCGAAACTGATATTCCACAGTTTCCAAAAATTTAAATCGGGTTTTGTCTTCATGAATATGGTTATTTATTTGTTTTCATCTATTTTGTTGTGCCTCTTACTACGAGGTTTGTCTTTACTATCTTATTCATTATTCGTTTTTCCTCTGAACCGTTTTCCAATTTGTCTATCAGAATGTTTATTGCATTTTCACCCACTTCCTGCCCTCGCTGTTCCACAGTTGTCAATTTGGGATCTGTAGACTGTGCTATGACTTCATCCGTAAATCCACAGATGGAAACTTCATCCGGTACTTTTACTCCTACCAGTTTGCAAGAATACAGTATTCCGGCTGCCGTATCGTCATTGATTGCAAAGAACCCATCCGGTCGGTTTTTTGATTCCAGAATATCGGGAGTAATGGCAATGGCCTGTTCACGCGTGTCGCATATCTTTATCATGCTGTCATCAACAGGTATTTTATATTTTTTCATTGCATCCAGATAACCGTTTCTCCTATTCTTTGATATTTCCAGATTAAGTGGCGCACTGTAAAAGAAGATACGTTTGCATCCTGTTTGAATCATATATTCAACGGCAGAAAAGGCACCGGCATAGTCATCCACTACTACACGTTCTGTGTTTATGCCTGTGCATATCCTGTCATAGAATACGATCGGAATATTATTATCCAATAATTCCTGATAGTGATCATAGCAAGACGTGTCTTTAGCCAAAGAAGTAATTACTCCGCAAACCCTTGTCTCTAGGAACGAATGAACTATTTTCACTTCGCGCTCATATTCTTCATTGGATTGTGCTACAATAATATTGTATCCTTTTTGTGAAGCCACTTCTTCAATACCGCTTAGTACACATGAAAAGAAGTGATGCACAAATTGTGGAATAATGACTCCGATGGTATTTGATTTGCTGGTGCGTAAATTTAGAGCCAGAACATTCGGTTTATAATTATGTTCACGCGCGTAATTATTAATAAGGTCCCTTGTTTCTTGACTGATATCGGGATTATTTTTTAACGCTCTTGACACTGTAGATGGTGATACATCTAAAGCCTTAGCAATATCCTTAATTGTGATTTGAGGTTTATTCATGGTAATCAACTTTCAGCCAAAGGTAAACTATTTAATTCAAAATCAATCAGGGCTTTGAATACTTTAAGTTTTTCTATGCAACAAAAATAATTAGAATATTAACAAGGTATGAATCGCAATAGTTCGTTAACTATGTTATAAATGTGCAAACGATTGCATGATGTAAAATGTATTTTTGAATATTATTGAATATTGATACTCGTTAATTAATAATACTTTTGTTATGTCATAATGCGGCAAAATTAATAAAAAGTTGCCTAAAATTATAATTCATTATATTGTTAACTTTAATTTTTAGATGCATGAAGCAAGTTAATCTTAGAATCTATCAAAAGGTTCTTCCCCTATTGTTAGGGTTGTTCTTGTCATTAGGTGCTTTTGCGCAGGAAATCACAGTCAAAGGACATGTGAAAGATGTGCAGGGTGAGCCTATTATTGGTGCGAATGTTGTAGTGAAAGGTACTACAACCGGAACTATTACCGATTTTGATGGTAATTTTCAACTTCAGGCTCCTCAAGGAGCAATAATCTCTATTTCTTTTATTGGTTATAAACCTATTGAAGTAAAGGCTGCAAGTTCTATTATTGCAACATTGGAAGATGATGCACAATTATTGGAAAATGTGGTTGTTATTGGTTATGGTACGGTAAAGAAAAATGATGCAACCGGTTCCGTAACTGCAATTAAAGCAGATGATAAAAATAAGGGAGTCGTTGTTAATCCACAAGATATGTTGGCGGGTAAAGTTGCCGGTGTATCTGTAACATCTTCCGGTGGTCAGCCGGGTGCAGGAGCTTCGATTCGAATTCGTGGTGGTTCTTCTTTGTCTGCAAGTAATGATCCGTTAGTTGTTATCGACGGAGTAGTAATGAGTGGTGCTTCTGCCGATGGTTTAAGTAACCCGTTAAGTACGGTTAATCCGTCTGATATTGAAACGTTCACCGTATTAAAAGATGCATCGGCTGCTGCTATTTATGGTTCGCGTGCATCTAATGGTGTGATTATCATTACAACAAAGAAAGGTAAATCTGGAAAAGTAAAATTCAACTATACAGGTAACGTATCAGTTAGTACTAAGCGTACTTCGTTAGATGTATTATCAGCTGATGAATTTAGAGATTATATTACTAATAGTCCTATTTCTACCGATGCTATGGTAACAGCCTTAAATCTTTATCCTAATGTAAGTACAAACTGGCAAGATGAAGTATTTAGAGCTGCAATTTCTACAGATCATGCACTTAGTGCATTTGGCTCTATAAAAGATTTCCTTCCTTACCGCGTTTCTTTTGGTTATACTGATCAAAACGGTATTATTAAAACTTCAAATTTTCAGCGTTATACAGGAAGTATTTCCTTAACTCCAACTTTCTTTGATAATCATTTGAATTTCAACTTGAATGGTAAAGGGGTATATATTAAGAATAAGTTTGGGGATGTAGGAGCTGTGGGTGCAGCAGTAAGCTTTGACCCTACTAAACCCGTTATGAATGGAAATACAAAATATGGAGGTTACTATACTTGGACAAGTGATGGAACTCCCGATGGAGGTAAAATGGGATCAACAGGAACTAATCCTGTATCATTATTAACTATGAGAGATAATACTTCTGATGTAAAATCATTTATTGGTAATGCACAAATTGATTATAAATTGCATTTCTTCCCAGATTTAAAATTAAATTTGAATTTGGCTTATGATTATACAAAGAGTGAAGGTCATGATTATACTGATCCTAATGCTCCGGGAAGTTATCAGACAGATGATAATAAAACAGGTAATAGCTATAGATATAATAATACAAGAGATAATAAGTTACTTGATTTTTATGCTCAGTATATGAAAGACGTTGAAGCTATTTCGAGTCATTTTGATGTAATGGCAGGTTATTCTTACCAGAATTATCATACGAAGGCTGATAATATTTCTTATTATTTAACGAGAGAAGAAGGTAAGTATGGTCAGGAAAGCGAATTAAAGACTCCTCTGAAAAATACGGAAAGTAGATACGTTTTAGTGTCTTTCTATGGTCGCTTAAACTATTCTTTATTGGATAAATATTTGATGACTTTCACTTTGCGTGATGATGCGTCTTCTCGTTTTGCTAAAGATAGCCGTTGGGGATTATTCCCATCCGTTGCTTTAGGTTGGAAGATTAGCGATGAAGCATTTATGAAGAAATTTGAGAACTTAAACGAATTGAAGTTACGTTTAGGATGGGGTATTACTGGGCAACAAAATATCAATCAGGGTGATTATCCTTATCTTTCAGTGTATAGAAATGGTAAAGGAGGAGCAAGTTACCCAATGTATGATGCACAAGGAAACGTAACTTGGGTAAATGTTTTGGCTCCTACAGCTGCAAGCCCTACATTGAAATGGGAAGAAACTACTACTTATAATGTGGGTGTTGATTATGGAATCCTTGGTAATCGTATTAACGGATCTGTCGATTTTTATTATCGTAAAACAAATGATTTGATTAATGCTGAAGTAAATGTTCCGGCAGGTACAGACTTTGCTGAATACGTAGTTTCCAATATTGGTTCTCTTGAAAATAAGGGTGTTGAATTTTCTATCAATGCAAAGCCGATAGTAACTAAGGATTGGACTTGGGATCTTGGATTTAATATAGCTTATAATAAGACAAAGATTACAGAGTTAACTTATAATGATAATTCAGATTCTCCGGGTAAGAGATTCGAATCTACCGGTGGTGATGGTGCAAAGACAATTAAAATTCACAGTGTAGGCTATGCTCCGAGTTCTTTCTATGTATATCAACAAGTGTATGATGTAAATGGTAATCCTATTGAAGGAGAATATGTGGATAGAAATGGTGATGGAGAAATTAGCGATAAGGATATGTATCGCTATAAGAAACCGGCAGCAGATGTTTTGATGGGTTTTAACTCAAGACTTTCTTTCAAAAATTGGGATTTAGGATTTAACGGTCGTGTCAGCATAGGCAATTATAATTATAATTCAACAGCAGCCAATGCAGCATTGGGTATTGGTGAGATTTTTGGTAATAATGCATTGGCAAATAAACCAAAATCTGTATTAAAGACTAAATTCATGACTAAACAAATTCAGTCCGATTATTTTGTTCAGAATGCATCATTCCTTAAAATTGATAATATTACATTAGGATATAATTGTGAGAAACTATTTAAAGGATGTAATGCCCGTTTTTATGCAACGGTTCAAAATCCTATTGTGATAACTAAGTATGATGGCATGGATCCTGAAGTAGACAATGGTATAGATAGAGATGTATATCCAAGACCTCTTACATTCTTATTTGGTGTTAATCTAAACTTCTAATATTTGACAGATATGAAAATCAATTTTAAAAAATATATATCGGTAGGTGTCGTTGCTTTATTTTTGATGACATCTTGTTTGGATGATTTAAATCAGGTTCCCCCATTGGATAAATCCAGTGAGACCGTTGTAAATCCAACTGATTGCCAGTCTTTTGTTGCAAAAATATATTCAGGCTTTGGACTTTCGGGAAATGTAGGACCCGGAGGAGGTGATCCTAATCAGGAACCGGATTTACAGGGTGGTGACCAAGGTTCATTAGTATTTCTACGTGGTTTACTTTCCATGCAAGAGTATTGTACTGATGAAGCAACTTGGAACTGGTTAAGTAATCCGGGTATGACGGAGTTATGTACTATTAATTGGGATTATACATTTTTCTATGCTTATACTTTCTATCAGCGTGCGATGTTAAACATCCGCTATTGCAAAGAGTTTTTAGATATGTATCCTGCCGATTGCGGTATTCCTAATATTGAAAAATACAGAGATGAAGTTCGTACTTTACGCGCTATGAATTATTATTATTTAATAGATTTGTATCGTAATCCGGGAGTAGTTTGGGATGATAGTCCTACAAATGATAAATCTTGGAAACCTTCTCAAATTGGTGCAAAAGCGATCTTTACAAAGATAGTTGATGAATTATTAGATTTGTCCGAGCATGGAAACTTAGATGAAACTCCATCTATGACTAATTATGGTCGTATGACTAAACCGGTTGTTAATACTTTGCTTACAAAATTCTATTTGAATGCAGAAGTTTATGTTGGGGAAAAAATGTATGATAAAGCTGCAAAATATGCTTCAAAAGTAATTAACTCAAATTTCGGTTTGGAAGATGATTATAGAAACTTGTTCTGTGGGGAGAACCATTTGACGGCATTAAAGAAGAAAGAAATTATTTATGCTATTCCTTTTGATAATGTGGAAGCTAAGAGTTTTGGAAGTACAATTATTGTTACTGGAGCTGCTTATGGTGGAGCTTTAGATCCAAAATGGTTTAGTTTAGATGCATCTTGGACTTGTGTGTTACCACGTCAGGAATTGGTTAAATTATTTGATGGTCCGGATCCTGATAACGGTATAAATTTGGATGAACATAAGAGTCATATTAAGAAAGATCGTCGTTATTGTTTCTTTGATGTTAAGAGTTATGATGCTGCTGGAAATCCAGAATATCGAACTATGAATATCAAAGCTGAAGACTGGAATTCGGGCTTCCTTTGCTATAAGTTTACTAACTTAAAGTGGGATGGAGTAAAGAGAGATGCTCCTACTGCAGATCCAGATACCGACTTCCCATTGTTCCGCTTGGCAGACATTTATTTGATCTATGCAGAATGTGCTGCACGCAATGCAGAAGGAACTAGTAAATCTACAGCTGTCGGCTACATTAACGAGCTGCGTAAAAGAGCTAATGGCGATGATTCTCAGAATATTACAATATCAGATTTAACTTTAGATTTTATTTTAGATGAACGTGCACGTGAGTTATACTGGGAAGGTCATCGTCGCACAGATTTGATTCGTTTTAATAAGTTCACTAAGAATTATGCTTGGGCATATAAAGGTGGAAAACCGACCGGTGTTGCCGATTTGAATGATAAGTTTAATCTCTATCCAATTAGTGATAAAGATTTGACCGCCAATCCGAATTTGGAACAGAATCCGGGCTACGATAAGTTGAAATAACAGCTTGTTTAACTTTTATAATTAAAAGAAAGATATGAAGAAATTAAATATATTCATGGTTTTGCTTCTGACATTGTCTGTATTTACAGCTTGTACAGATGATAAGGATAGTAATCCTACTTATCAGGAACCGAAGGAGTTTGTGTTAAATACTCCGGCTTATGCTTCTACTATTGTAGATTTAAAGAATAGTGATAAACTTACTTTTTCATGGTCACAACCAGATTATGGTTATACTGCTGCAACCTCTTATACTCTTCAGATTGGTTTATCGAGTGAATTTAAAGATGAGACAGAAGATGTTGCTGCCGATTATTGGACTTCACCAACAATTTATCCTTCTGCAAAGGTTGATTTAGATGCCGAAACATTAGCAAAAGCACTACTTAAATTACTGGATATTAAGAATGAAGAGGATCCTAAACTTGCTAAGACTTTACCATTGTATGTTCGTGTAAAGGCAGAAGTTAAAAGTAACGGTATGGGAAGTATAATTTCGAATGTTATAGAACTTCCCAAAGTTCAGCCTTACTTCGCTTCTAAAACAGTGGAACTTCCTCAAACAATGTATATTTGTAAATATAGTAATGGATGGGATTGGAAGAAGAGTGTTCCAATGGTGCTTGTAAATGGTAATATGGGTATGCTTTGGTCAATCAATTATTATGCAGCCAATACTGAAATGATGTTGAATAGCGAACAAGAAGATTCAGAAGATAAGGTACAATTTACAGCTGGTATTTGTCCGGATGCATCTGTAGCTCTTGCTGGAGTTGAAGCTGGCGATAACGGAGGTATTTTGATAAAAAATGCAGGTTGGTATATTACTGTGATTACTTCTACATTAGTAGAGGAGAATGGTGAAAATAAACTTTCTTATCAGGTAGAGTTCCGTAAACCGGATATCTATTTGACAGGAAATCCTGCCGGTGGATGGAATGTGTTTGAGGAAGCTAATAAGTTTACAGTACCAACGACACTGGATGGTGAGTTTGTTTCTCCTGTATTCCTTCCTACAACAGAACAAGATGGAGATGATCCTGCAATGTCATTGAGAATATGTGTGCTGATTTTGGATAGCCCTGCCGATAATTGGTGGAAGAGTGAATTCCTTCTTAGAGACGGTGTTATTGAATACCGTGGTAATGGAGGTGATCAAAATCCGCGCGTAGTGGTAGAAGCTGGTAAACGTGCTTATCTGAATTTCTCGACGGGAACAGGACACATTGAATAAGTTTATTGAATAATCTTATAAAAAGAAAGAACAATGAAAAAAACATTATTATATAGCATGTTGATACTTTCGCTCGGCTTCACTGCTTGTACGGAAGACTTCAACGAGGGTATTGCTGCTCCTCAAAAAAATGAACAGGAAGAGGCTCTGAAAGCCGATTTCCAGATTACTTCATCGGGAGAAGCCTATGTTTTACCTGATTTAGCGAGTGATGAAATAACTTTGGCAACTATAGCAACTCCTCCGGTTCTGCCGGAGGGAGCTACCGTTAAATATGATTTGTATTTATCGGCTACCGAAGATTTTGCGAAGATAGATACTGTTGAAGTAGTAGGTGATTATAAGGTGACTAAAGAAGACTTGCAGGCTTTGGTAGAAAAGAACTATGGAAAGAAACCCGAAGCAAGAGATGTCTATATGTTGGCATGTGCTTATGTAAAAATGGCTAATACCACAGGTTACATGTTGAAATCGAATGTTATCAAGTTTACTGTTACCCCTCAAGCTCCGCTTATTGAAAGTGCTTATTATTTGTATGGAGCTTCTACAAGTTGGGCAAAGGATAACGTGTTACAGTTCTCTCATAGTGATAAAGATGTATATGATGATCCTATCTTTACCATTATGGTTCCGGCAGTGACCGATGGTAGTGGAAATGTTAGTGACTATTGGTTTAAAATAGCTTCTCAATCGAGTGTTGATGCCGAAGCTGCAAATGCCGGTGATCTTGAAACTGTGGGTATTTTAGGTGCTGCTGTAGATGGTGGCTTAGATGGTAAACTGATTGCAACAGATCCGAAAGCAATGAAAATACCTGCAAGTGATTATAAATTTATCAAGATCACTTTGAATATGATGGAATATACTTATGAAGTTGAAACACTCGATGCTTCTCCTTATCTTTGGGTACCGGGAGAACACAATGGATGGGGCGATGCTTTTGCTAATCCGGGTACTCTTTATTCGGCTTCAATGGATATGAAATATTCAGGTTTTATTTATTTGAATGGTGACTTTAAACTTACTGCACAAGCTAATTGGGGACCTGTTGAGTATAACTTTGATAATGTAGCATCAAAAAGTGATAATATTCTTGCCGGTGGTGGGTCTAATTTTAAAATATCAGAAGCCGGATTCTACTATCTTACAATAGATCTTAATAAAAATAATTTAAATGCTGCGAAGACTGAATGGAGTATAATAGGTGATGCTGTCGGTGGTTGGAGTATTGAAAATGATGTAGTGATGGCTTATGACGCAGCAACTAATTGTTGGTCTGTTACTACTGATTTAGCGGTGGGGCCGTTTAAATTCCGTGCTAATAAAGATTGGGCTATCAATGTAGGAGGTACACCTACTGAGCTTACATTTAATAACAGTAATAATTTGGATAATGCAGAAGCCGGTAATTATACTGTGAAATTGTATTTGGCTAATGATAAAGTGAACTATTGTACAATAACAAAGAATAACTAATATAAAAATTAGATTAAAGGTAAAGCCGTCCTTGTTGGGGGCGGCTTTCTTTTTCAAAAGAAGAGAAAATGAAAAGAATAAAAATATTATTAGGTTTACTTCTGTGCTGCTTTATTATAGGTAGCTGTTCAGATGATAAATATGAGATTATAAAACCTACCTTACCGGGAGAAACAGACCCGGATGAGCCTTCTGTTGAGTTGAAAGACGGATTAAATTATTCCTCAGCAACTCCTGATGCCGATAAAGAATTAAAGATTACTTTCAAAGCACCGAGTACATCAGATTTATATGGTTACACAGGCGATGTTTATATCCATACTGGAATAGTAGATGGTACATGGTTATATGTCCCTGCTGCTTGGGACGAAAACATAGACAAGTGTAAGATGAAAAAAGAATCTGCTAATGTGTGGAGTATTACTTTTTCTCCATCTATTCGTCAATGGTTTGGTTCGGGAACTACTTCTGTGCAAAAATTAGGAATAGTAATACGCAGCTCAGATGGCGCAAAGAAGGGAATCAATGAAGATTCATTTGTTACGCTGACAGATAATATGTACTCTTTCACACCGGGAGAGGTAGAAAAAGCCGCTGTTCCTGCCAATATGGAGTATGGCATAAATATCGGAAGTGATAATAAGTCTGTGACTTTCGTACTGTATGATAAAGATAAAACCGAAAAGCATAAAGACTATGTTTGCTTAATTGGTGATTTCAACGATTGGCAGTTGGATAACAAATATCTGATGAAGCGGGATGATGCTAAAGGTTGTTGGTGGTATACGGTTACAGACTTGGATGCAACAAAAGAGTATGCTTTCCAATATTATGTAGGTAGCAAGACGGATGGAAATACACGTATTGCCGATGCTTATAGCGAAAAGATTCTTGACCCTGATAATGATAAAAGCATTCCAGCTTCTGTTTACCCCGATTTAAAAGCATATCCTGAAGGAAAGACTTCCGGCATTGTGTCTGTATTCAAGATTCAAAAAGAAACTTACACTTGGGCAGTGAAGGATTTCAAAGCAGCCGATAAGAATGATTTGGTAATTTATGAAATGCTTTTCCGTGATTTTACAGATACGGGAGACGTTAATGGTGCAATGGCTAAATTGGATTATTTGAAGTCATTAGGCTTTAATGCAGTAGAATTGATGCCGGTTCAGGAATTCGATGGTAATGACAGTTGGGGATATAATCCTTGCTTCTTCTTTGCACTCGATAAGGCTTATGGAACAAAGAATAAGTATAAGCAGTTTATTGATGCCTGTCACGAACGCGGAATGGCTGTTATCTTCGATGTGGTTTATAACCATGCAACGGGAAGTATGCCGTTTGCCAAATTATATTGGGATGAGAAGAATAATAAAACTGCGGCAAATAATCCGTGGTTTAATGTAGATGCTCCTCATCCGTTTAGCGTATTCCATGATTTTGATCATAGCAGTGATTTGGTGAAGACGTTTGTAAAGCGTAATTTGAAGTTCTTATTAGAAGAATATAACATTGACGGATTCCGTTTCGATTTGACAAAAGGCTTTACACAGAATCATTCTGATGAAAATTCATCGTCTAATTATGATGCCGATCGTGTTACTATCCTGAAAGGATATAATGCAGCCATAAAAGAAGTAAAACCGGAGGCTCATGTGATCCTTGAACACTTCTGTGACGACCGTGAAGAAAATGAATTGGCGGCAGATGGAATGATGATGTGGAGAGAACTTAACGAAGCATATTGTCAATCGGCAATGGGCTATAAAGAAAAAAGTGACTTTGGCTGTCTGAAGACTGCTACTCCAAATTGGGTTGGCTTTATGGAAAGCCACGATAAGGAAAGAATGGCTTATAAGCAAACGGCTTATAGTACCGGTGACTTGAAAACAAGTGTACCCGCCCGCATGAAGCAGTTATCAGCGAATGCAGCATTCTTCTTCACAGTGCCGGGACCGAAGATGGTTTGGCAATTCGGAGAAATGGGATATGACATAAGCATCGGGGAAGACGACCACCGTACAGAAAAGAAACCGTTACATTGGGAATATTTGGAAGATGCCGACCGTAAAGCATTACATGATACTTATACGAAGTTGTTAAAACTCAGAAACGATAATCCGGAATTGTTTGATAACAATGTTTCATTTGATTGGAAAGTTGGTGTGAACGATTGGGATGCAGGACGCTTCATGAACGTTTCTGCCACAACGAAAAAGATGATTGTAGTGGGGAACTTCAGCGGAGCAACCGATAAGCTGGTTACCGATTTCCCGGTTACAGGCAAATGGTATGATTACATGACAGGAGAGGAGTTGAATGTGACAAGCACTGAACAAGAAGTAACAGTTCCTGCTCACGAATTCAAATTATATACTAGCTTTAAAGACTAGTACTCTTTATAAATGTAGTATATCCATTTTTACCTTCAAATGTTCATTTAACATTTAGTTGGTTCAGTATAAAGAAGATAGAGTGAACATTAGACTTTTGTAATGTCCACTTTATCTTCATTTTATGTCCAAAAAGTCAGATTTAGATACTTTTTTCAATCGACTGCATGTTTATTTCAATCAACAGTATGTTTAACTGCAAACAACAGGTCATTTAAAAAAAACATAAGGACAACTAAGGGAAAACAATAGGACATGTTAGCTTGTTAGTGTACACTAACAGATGAGACAGTGTACAGTAACTCGGTAGTTGATGTACAGTAACTAGTAAGAAGACGTAGTGTAACTCGGAAATGAGTAGTGAAGAAAGAAAAAAAGACACGGGAAAACCTCTTTTTCCCATATACAAATATACAACATTTTTTCCGGATTTCCAAATTTTAGCTCTTAAACAGGTACAGTAATTTACAGTATTTTGCTGCTTCTTATGCAATGGATTGTTGTTTCCAAATGAATATAAAATGAAGATAGGATGAACATTTAGCTATTCTAATGTTCATCCTATCTTATTAGTGTTTAGCCTTCTAAATGTTTAATGAATATTTGAAGGTTAAATGAGAAAACTACTTTATTGAGGCATCATACCATACTTTTCCGGGTTGATTTCCCATCTCGAATTCAAGTGTTGCACCGCTCATGATTTGTTCATGGGTAATGTAGCTCTTGTCATAGGGTTGACCGTTCAGTTTTACCGACTGTATATAGATATTTTCTGTACTGACGGCAGGTGCAAGAACGGTGAATGTTTTTCCATCTGCTACATTCATTTTAACTTCCGGAAATAATGGAGTTCCTATTTCATATTCTCCGCTAACGGGGTTCACCGGATAGAAGCCCATTGCACTGAACACAAACCATGCCGACATTTGTCCGCAGTCTTCATTTCCACAAAGTCCTGCAGGAGTGTTTAGGTATAGTTCATGCATTACTTCAGCTACATATTTCTGGGTTTTCCACGGTTCATTGACTTTATTATATAAATAAATCACATGATGGCTCGGTTCGTTGCCATGAGCATATTGCCCAATCATTCCTGTACTGAATATCGGCAAGTCTTCATCTGCCGAAGGGTTGTAGGTAAACATGCTGTCGAGTTTTTGGGTAAACCGTTCTTTGCTTCCTAAAAGTCCGATAAGTCCGTCAATATCTTGTTGTACCGACCAGAAATATTGCCAACCGTTGCTTTCGGTAATGTATTCGGTGTAATCATCGGGATTAAAGTTTTTGATGAACGCACCTTTGTCGTCACGTGGTTGCATGAAAGAAGTGGCGGGGTTGTAAACATTACGATAGTTCCGGGAACGTTTGTAGAATTCATCGGCAATATCTTTTTTACCCATCTTTTCTGCCATGCGGGCAATGCAGTAATCATCATAAGCATATTCCAGAGTCTTGGATAAAGACCAGTTTTCTCCGCCGTGATTGTCTGCATCATTGTATGGGATATAGCCATACTTCTTATAGGCACCGATGCCGCGATAGCCGTCACGGTTAGCCGATGCTACACATGCTTCCAATGCTTTTTCCGGATCGAAGTTTCCAATACCTTTCAGGTAAGCATCTGCAATGACAGGAACGGCATGATAACCAATCATCATATCTGTTTCATGTCCATATAGGTTCCATAATGGAAGTGCGCCGTTTTGTTCATAGAAAGCAATGAAGCCTTTTATCATATCGTTTGTACGTTCGGGTTCTGTGTAAGTGAACAACGGATGTGCCGCGCGATATGTGTCCCATAAAGAGAAAGTGGAATAATTTACCCATCCGTCTGTCTTGTGTATCTTATTATCCGGTCCGTAATAAGAACCGTCTACGTCGCTGTAAATGGTGGGGGCTATCATTGTATGGTAAAGTGCGGTATAGAACTTCACCAAATCATCTTTGTTATTGCCTTTTACTTCTATCTTGGAAAGCTGTTTGTTCCAGTTGGCAACAGCTTCTGCATGGTAACGGTCAAAATCATTCTCAGGCACTTCTGCTTGCAGGTTCATGGCTGCTCCTTCCATGCTGACACCTGAAATGCCGGTATTTACAAGAATCTGCTCTCCTTCCTCGGTGTTAAAGTCGAAACGTGCGATGTAGGCAGTTCCGATTCGTCCCTTTTCTTTCACTTCAATGGCTGTTGTGTCTATGTGACAGGCGGTAAAGGGCTTTGAAAAGCGCGTTTGGAAGTAAACATGTTGTCTGGGCGACCATCCTTGTGAGAAACGGTATCCGCGAATGGTTACGGAGTCTATCACTTCAATATATGAATCGAGAGTAAAATCCCAGTTCATTGCTTTCTTTAAGTTCAGGAATACGGATGCTTCCGCTTTAGGGAATGTATAACGCTGAATGCCGCAACGTTCTGTGGCAGTTAGTTCTACATTAATATTATAGTCTTTTAAAAGCACCTGATAATATCCTGCCGAAGCTTTCTCTCGGTCGTGTGAGAATTTGGAGTAAATGCCGAGTGGGGCGGGAGCTTCTACATAAGGACGTGTGACCGGCATGAAAGAAATATCATATAAATCGCCGGCTCCGGTTCCCGAAAGGTGAGTGTGGCTGAAGCCTGCAATGGTAGAATCAGGATAGAAATATCCTGCAATGCGGTCCCATCCCGGCAGTCCGTTGTCCGGGCTGAGCTGAACCATTCCGAAAGGAACTTGCGCTCCGGGGTAAGTGTTTCCCGTGAAGTCTGTTCCAATCAAGGGATTCACATACTGTGCATAGTTATTCTCTGTGTTTTTTACTGACGTGCAGGCGGCAATGGCGAGCAGAGGTACAGCTAATAGGGAAATAAATCTCATACGGTTATTTAGGTTGTGGTTTAAATATTGACAAATATATGGAAAATAAACGAAGTGGGGAAATTCCCCACCGTTTTAGTTATATGTTTAGAACTATTTCATTTCAAATGAAGGGGGCAGACTGCTGTCTGCAGCAGCCCAGTTACGGTTGGGTTTACTGCCCATAATGAGTTCCAACTTTCCTCCTTGCATGATGTCTTTGTGGGAAATCCATCCTTTGTTCCATTCTTTACCGTTCAGCTTGGCAGACTGGATATATTTGTTTGATTTACTGTTATTGGCAGCTATGACTTCGAATGTTTTGCCATTGCCTAAATGAATGGCGGCATGTTCAAAGAAAGGACTTCCTATAACGTACATTGGCAATCCCGGAGTAACAGGGTAGAAACCTAGAGAAGAAAATACAACAAAAGCAGACATTCCACCTCCGTCTTCATCTCCCGGTACTCCCATCAGATCATTGCGGAACCATTCGCTTACTAAAGTACGGATACTTTTTTGAGTTTTCCAAGGTTGGCCTGCATAACTATAAAGATATGAAATGTGCAGACAGGGTTCATTTGCCATTGAAAACATCCCTACATTGCCCGTGTGGTCGGGTAATTGAGAGTAGAAAGCATATTTTCCTATTCCGAGCGGTGTGGAGAACATGCTATCCAATTCATGAATAAAATTCTTTTTGCCCCCCATTAAAGTAATCAAATCGGCAACATTGTGTGGGACATCCCATCTGTATATCCATCCGTTATTTTCCCCATAAGCTTCACGAGCGCCCAAACCACCGGAAGTGGTATAGTCGAATGGTTCGATGAAGTTGCCTTTATCGTCTTTGGGATGGAAGAAGTTTGTTTGTGGATTAAATAATTTGCGATAGTTTTTAGAACGTTCGCTGAAGTATTTATAATCATTCTTTTTGTTTAGCTGACGGGCTATCTGGCCAAGGCACCATTCGTCATACACGGTTCCTAAAGTAACTGCTACGGGTTGACGTTTCTCAAAACTGTGTACTTCGGGAGTTGTTTCTTTTTCACCCGGGTACAGTGCAGGGATATATCCGTTTTCTTTGTAGAATTTATCGAGTTCGCCTGCTTTCTTGGCAGACCACGGGGCAAGTGTCTTTTCGGTAATGGCATTTTTGCATGCCTCATATGCTTTCTCTAAATCAAATCCTTTAAGTCCTTTGACGTAAGAGTCAATAATAGTGGCTACGCCATGATTTGAATTCATTCTGCGGCTGTCACCTGTTACTTCCGGGAAAGTAGGCATCCAGAAGTTATCCATTTGTTCTGCCATGCGGATGAAAGAGTTTATCATGTCTGTTTCCATTTCGGGTTCTATCAATACTCGTAACGGATGTGTGGCACGGTAAGTATCCCAAATCCAGTCGTCTGTGTAGAAAGGTACACCGTTATCGCTGTGTATGGAGCTATCGAACGCACTCCAATATTGTCCGTCTTCCGAAATACAAATCATACGTTCATATGTTCTGTAAAGAGATGTATAGAATACAACCTTAGTGTTTTCATCCGCACCGGATACTTCAATTTTACCTAGTTTATCATTCCATATTTTCTTTCCGTTGTCGGCTACCTGTTTCAGATTATAATCTTTAATTTCGCGGTATAGGTTCTTTTTTGCCTGTTCTGTGCTGATGAAAGAAACTCCATAGCGAATAGACAGATTGGAAGTCCCTTTGTTGAACTTCATTCCTACCGATGCGTTTTTTCCTGTTACTTTCATTTTATCCTTGAGCATTTTACCGTTCCGGATAACTCCGGTTTGTTCCGGAGTTTCAAGGGTTTCCATGTAGATATATACTTTTGTGGGATAATTGTCTATTTGTTGGAATCCGCTGATTACATTCCCTTGAACGGCTAATTCTCCATTATCTGAGTTAAGGAATAAAACAGGCGCTTCATTCTTATTGAGTGATAAATCATAGATGCCGGCTTGGTGAGAAGGGGCAAATGTCACATCAATATCTTCATTAAGCAAAGATGTAGTATATAGGTAAGGTTTAATAGTTTCGTTATCATATTCATAATAAACATCATAAGGAATAGCATTTTCCGCTTTAGGTTGTAGTATGTTTAGGTTGAAAGCTGATCTTCCCCGGTGGCTTGTCATGATGATAGGCAGTCCCTTCATTGTGACGGAGGTAAAATCACCCCGTTCGGGATACACTCGCAACATACTGTTGGGGAGATGTATTGTTGGAAATGTCGGGACAAGCAAATGGCTGATGTTACCCATATACGGATTTACATAATCCACGGGAGATTTGATAGGAGAGGATTTAACTTGCAGACAGATACATAGTAATACGAAAAATAATGAAATACGGCTTAAATGGTTTTTATTGTTCATAGGTCTTTGGGTGTTTTGTGACAAATATAAAAAGGATGATATGAATTTTCAATAACTAATTAGTTAAATGTTTACCATAAACAAACTTTTACGGTAAGATTTCCTTGAATCTTAATTTCTTAAATTCCGAAAACAAACTAGAATTATTATTGTTATCATACATAAATTCATTCAATCTAAACCTTAAAACGCATGAAGCAATTTGATTTTAAAGTAGTAACGATAGTCCTGTTCCTATTGACGGGACTTTTTTGTCCGTCAGGAGCTTTTGCACAGGCAACGATGACTGTCAACGGTACGGTGATTGATACTCACGGGGAACCTATTATCGGTGCGAATATTTTGGTGAAAGGGACTGCCAACGGAACAATAACCGACCTCGATGGTCATTATACACTTCAAGCTCCCAAGGGTTCTACGCTGGAGTTTAAGTTTGTCGGTTATAAAACAGTAGAAAAAGTAGTCGATTCATCTACTATTAACGTAACTATGCACGAGGATGCTGTTCTTGTGGACGATGTAGTGGTAGTCGGTTATGCTACCGGTAGCCCTAAAACCATATCGGGAGCTGTTCAAAAAGTGGGACGCGAAGATATGAATGCGGGAATTGTAAATAATCCTTTGGAAGCTATCAAAGGTAAAGTGGCGGGTGTCAATATCCAGAAAACAGGAGGTGATCCTACTGCCGGGGCTGCTATCCGTGTGCGTGGTACGACTTCTTTATCCGGTGGTAATGATCCGTTGGTTGTTATCGACGGAGTATTTGGCGATTTGAACATGTTGAATGCCATTGCACCGGCTGATATTGAGAGTTTCACTATCTTGAAGGATGCTTCCGAAACCGCCCAGTATGGTTCTCGTGGTGCAAGTGGTGTTATCGTGGTCACTACACAGAAGGGTAAAGGCGGAACACGCAGTTTCAGTTATGACGGTAACTTTGGTGTGGAAACAGTTTATAAAAACATCAAGATGCTGGATGCAGCGGGGTATCGTCAGGCTGTGAAAGATGGTGGTTACATCAACGCATTGGACGGTGGCGCAAGCACAAACTTCATTAAGGAAATGGAACGTACAGGTTTTACACAGAATCACCGGATTTCCTTTACCGGCGGTACGGCTCAAAGTAATTATCGTGCTTCTATCGGTATAATTGACCAACAAGGTATTGTGAAGGATAATTATATGAAGAATTATACAGCAAAGCTAGATGTTAATCAGTTATTTTTCCATGATAAAATCCGATTGGAAATGGGGATGTTTGGTTCTAAGAAGGAACAGAGATATTTGAATAATTATCAGAAAACTTTCTATTCGGCAGCATCATTCAATCCTACATTGCCGGCTGCACAAAATGCAGATGGAACATGGCCCGAAGATCCTAATGCCAACGAAGTGGAAAACCCGTTGGGACGTTTAACCATCGACGATAAAGAAAATAATTCCTATATCAACATTCACGGAAAAGTTTCTTGGGATATAATTGACGGATTGCGTGTGAGTGCATTCGGTTCTTATACTTATAATGATAAGAATAATGCCAAATACGTTCCTAATAATATAAAAGAAGGTATCCGCGATAATGGTTATGCACATCAGGCAACAGCAAAGAGTAATATTCTTATGGGTAACATCAGTGTTAATTATAAGAAGATATTTAATGATGTCCATAGCTTGGATGCATTAGTTTTGACAGAAGGACAGAAGTATAGCTACAATGGCTTTAATTCCGATGCCCGTAGTTTTGGAACTAATTATTTCGGATTTAATAATCTGGGAGCCGGTGCTATTGTAAAATATGGCGACGTGGGCAGTTATGATAACAGTAACTCTTTATTGTCTTTCTTGGGGCGTGTGAACTATGTGTATGATAGCAAGTATATTGCAACGGTCAATTTACGTGCCGATGGTTCTTCCAAATTGGGAAATAATAATAAATGGGGCTTCTTCCCGTCTGCTTCTGTGGCATGGGCTATGAAAGAAGAAGCTTTTTTGAAAGATGTAAGTGCTGTCAATGATTTGAAGTTGCGTATCGGTTATGGTTTAACAGGTAATCAGGACGCAATCAGTGCCTATAACTCTCTGGCTTTGATGGTTCCGACAGGGATTACCACGGTTAATGGAAAGCCGACTGTAACTTACGGATTCAGCCGCAATGCCAATCCCGATTTGAAATGGGAAACAAAGAAGATGTTTGATGTCGGTGTGGATGCTTCTTTCTTAGACAACCGTTTAAGTACAACTATCGACTATTATAACTCACGCACTACCGGTTTGCTTTATAACTATGACGTGCCTGTTCCTCCGTTTGTATATCCTTCTTTGCTTGCTAATATCGGTAAAATGGAGAACAACGGTATTGAAATCTCTGTAACGGGAGTTCCTGTAAAAACAAAAGATATGGAATTAACCATTTCTGCCAATATTGCTTATCAGAAGAATAAACTATTGTCTTTGAGCGGTACGTATATGGGACAGGAATTGAATGCCAAGAAATATATGAATTTGGGTGGTATTCAGGGAGCCGGTTTCGTTGGTGGTAATACACAAGTAATTTACCAGATGGTAGGCCAACCTCTTGGTGTATTCTATTTGCCTCACAGTGACGGTTTGATTGACGATGGGTTGGGTGGCTATACTTACCACCTTGTAAATCTGGACGGAGATCCCAATATAAACATAGAAGATGGCAAAGACCGCTATGTTGCAGGACAGGCAATGCCGAAAGTTTTCTTAGGTGGTAACATCAGTTTCCGTTACAAAGACTTTGATATTCAGACTCAGTTTAGCGGTGCTTTCGGACATAAGATTTATAACGGTACATCTCTCACATATATGAATATGAATACATTCCCCACTTATAATGTATTGCCGGATGCTCCTGCTCAGAATATTAAGGATAATACCGTAACAGACTATTGGTTGGAACGTGGAGATTATGTACATATCGATTATGTTACATTAGGTTATAATGTTCCTTTGGGTACTTTGAAAAAATGGGTAAATATGCTTCGCGTAACATTCTCGGTAAATAATCTGGCTACTATTACTCATTATTCCGGTTTGTCTCCAATGATTAACAGTACTACTGTTGGTAGCAACTTGGGTATTGATGACAAACAATTCTATCCTTTGACCAGAACTTATTCATTAGGTCTGAGTATTAACTTTTAATGCGAGTGAATTATGAAAAAAAGAATATTATATAGTTTATTGTTGGTAGCTGCGGCAGCCTTTGGCTTTTCTTCTTGTCTGGATGAAAATCCGAAAGACCAGATGCCGGAAGATGAGGCTTATAAAGATCCTACGATGATTTATTTGAATACGGTAGCTAACTTGTACACGATGATAGGCTCTGCGGATGGTGGTAGCGGGCTTGCCGGAACAGACCGCGGACTTTATGACTTGATAACTTTTACTACAGATGAGGCGGTTATTCCAAAACGTGGTGGCGACTGGGACGACGGCGGCTTATGGATGAATTTGTTTAAGCATAATTGGGGAGTAACAAATGATTTGATTAAGAATCCTTGGAATTATCTGTATAAGGTAATAGGTATGACAAACCAGTCACTTGATAAATTGAATTCATTGATAGAAGCAGATCCGAGTAACATTTATTTGCCGAAATATAAGGCTGAAGTTCAGGCTCTTCGTGCAATGTATTATTATTACTTGCTCGATATGTATGCACGTGTTCCTATTGTGGAATCTTCCTCGGTAACCATTGCCGATGTGAAACAGTCTTCCCGTAGTGAAGTGTTTGCTTTCGTAAAAAAAGAACTGGAAGCATCTTTGCCTTATTTGAGTACGGCAAGAAGTGCTAACCCGGGTGAATATTATGGTCGTGTAACCCGTCCCGTAGCATTCTATCTTTTAGCTAAATTGGCTTTGAATGCACAGGTGTATGCCGATGATGATTGGTTGGATAACGGTGGTATTCCCGATGGAAGTACGGACTTCAGTATTGACGGAAAGAATATGACTTGTTGGGAAGCAACAGTGGCTTATTGTGATTCCATCACGGATTTAGGCTATGAATTGGAACCAAAATTCTCTACTAATTTCAGTTTGGCAAATGAAAATTCAAAAGAGAATATCTTTGTTATTCCGATGGATCCGACTCTTTATAAATCCCGTTTCATGTACTTGGTGAGAACTCGTCACTATGAACAAGGAAAGGCTTATGATCAGGATGGATGGAACGGTTCTTCTGCTACTAAAGAAGCTTTGGCGGTGTTCCGCAAGGACGGAGGTGATCCTCGTCTGCCTTTGACTTTCTACATGAGCACTGTAACAGGTCCTACCGGACAATTGATTATGAACGGAAACGTTCCTTTGGAATATAAACCGGATGCCATAGCAGTCGATGTATCAGGTACTCCTGATGAAAAGACAGCCGGAGCACGTTGGGCTAAATATGAAACAGATCCGACAGCTCTTGCCGGAGGGCAGTTAGTTCATAATGATTATGTTCTTTATCGTTATGCCGATGTATTGTTGATGCGTTCCGAAGCATTGGTAAGGCAAGGTAAGGATGGAACTCCTGATTTAATGACCGTTCGCAATAGAGTGGGAGCTAGTGCAAGAGTAGCAACATTAGACAATATTCTGGATGAACGTTTACTGGAATTGGCATGGGAAGGTGTACGCCGTCAGGACTTGGTTCGTTATGGCAAGTTCAATATTGCTATAACCGATCGTCCTGCTACCGGACCTTATGTAAATGTGTTCTCGATAGATACTTCTATCCTGAATTTGAATACGAATTTAACCCAGAATCCTGGATATACTAATTAGAATATTTAAGAAGTTATGAAAAGAAAAATACAATATATGGCGGCTTTCCTGTTGATTTTACTGGTAGGAGTAAGCTGTAAAGACAATGATAATTGGAAGATAGTTACCGATCCTCAGCCGGGAGTATATATTCAGGGGAGTGCTACTGTATTCAGTAGTAATGCATCCACTGCTCTGCTGAAAGAAATAAAACTTGATGGGCATGATCCTATATCAAGCATGGTAGGTATGTACACATGGTTGAAGAAAGATGGAACCTTTACTTTTGCCGAAGCAAATGAAAATGGGGATATAGTTCAGTATGGGATGGGCTCTGTACTTGAAAGCAATGACATTATGCAACGTATGAGCATTGTACCCGATGCTAATCCGTTCTCTGTTACTGCCGATGGATTGTACTATGTTGTAGTAAACACTCAATTGGCTCAGCTTTCTTTGTTTCCCGTTAAATGGGGAATGATAGGTGATGCCACTCCGGGGGGCTGGGACGCTGAGACACCATTATCTACGGTTACTTATAATGTTACCGGTGGATATGCCGAATTTGATGGAACAATTCAGTTGAAAGCCGGCTCTTATAAATTTCGTTACGGTGGTACGTGGGGATATGAAATTCCTGATACGGATGATAGCAAGGTAAAAATATATACAGACATAACAGGAGGGAACAAAGGAGATGAAAACTTCCTGACTTCCGGTTATACCAATCTTCAGAACGGTGGGGATAATTTAGTTAACTCTGTTGCCGGTTCCTATAAGATTACTTTAAAATATGATGTTCGCACAGGACTGTTTAGTGCTAAAGCAGAATTGATTTCTGCCGAGGGCTGATAGGATTAAAAAAACGTCCTTACGTTTCAATTAAAACGTCCCTGCGTTTCCTCCGAAACGTAAGGACGTTTTTTTTAAGCGTAAGTACATTTACATTATACTTACCCGTTGCAACAATTTATCAGCCCAGTTTATTTCACCAATAGCCCAGTTGATGTCTTCACTGATCGTTGCATGTTGTTTAATCTGATCCAGAATGTTTATGTAAGTCTTTAGTGCGTCTGCCCCTTTTCCCTGTTTGTTCATCCTTAATAATAAAAGGATTTCCTGTTTATATGCATTTACATTGGGAATGTTAGTCATGGAAATTGCTTTTTGAATTAGCTTCATGCTGCGTTCATTTTCTTCGGGAGTATTATACATTCCCATATTAGCTTTGGCAAGGATGATATAGTCATCATCGGTTGCTACTTCATTGTCTATATTTTTTTGGGCTAGAATAGCAGCGGCTTCGTAGTCTTTCTTCATCATCTGAATGATTGCATTCGAAGTGATAACACCTGATACTTTTTTCAGATAAGCATGGTTGGCTTCTTTAGTTTCACTACCCGCTAATAATATTCGATCCCATAGTTGTGCATAGTTCCCTCGTTTGGACAGAACGTAGAAATCTCTTTGTGCATGATAATAATTCCATATTTTAGTCAATGCCGAAGCAAGGTACTTAGGATCAATATTATTCATTTGCAAATAGTCCGAAGCAATCCGGTCGCTCTGTGTTATTTGCTTATCGGTGTATAACATTCCCATCCGTTCGTTCATTCCGTTAATTACTGCAGCAGAGATTATATATGTGAGGTCTGATACAGTGCCGGGAACATAATATTCATATCTTTCGGAGAGAGACATATCCACTCCCTCCGCCAAACCTTGAACTATACTGCCCCAGAACTCGGCTCTTTGTGCCCTTACCAGTTGTTTATGTACATTTACCACTTGATGGTCCAATACATAATGAGCCATTTCCGAGGCTAATATGGCGGTTAGTTCTTCTTCCGATTCAAGAGTTGCGAGCAGTCCGGTAGTGATAATCAGAGTTCCGTTTGGCAGCATGTAACTGTCCGGTCCCGGTGATTTTAGAATCCGGATGCTCGAGAGTCCCGGTCTTTTGGGATCTACCATGCGTGGTGCTATTTTAATGAATACAGATTGTATATAGTCTTCTATGTATTCATCTTCGTAAAGCAGATGGGAGTTGATAAGCTCTTTAACATAATCATCGGCTTCGTTATTCAATTCATCCCGTTGAGCATAGAAATATCCTTTTTTATTATAGTATTGATACATACCATTAGCAAGAAAGGCTAAGTCCCAAAAAGATTGAGTGTTGGTAGGAGTTAGAGTCATGTCTTTGAGCTTTTTGATAGGGACAATGTAAGACCGTTCATCTGTTTTAGTAACTAATACTATCTCATTGTTAGTCCCAAATGAAATTTTACACACTCCTGTCAACTCAATTTCACTTCCGCTGGGTATCGCTTGATAGGTTTTGTTTAGCGTCCCTTTTATGGATAGCGGATGACTCAGGTCTGTTCGTTGTGCGAAAGTGCATATTGAGCAAACGCACATTGCCAAGATTAAAGCAAAAGTTTGTTTTTTCATACCTCTGTTAGTTTAAGTGTCAGTTTGAAGTATGACAAAGGTAAGAAAGGGAATTTCCCTTTTCAAGATATTTTCCCTAAAATATCAGGAATAATTCCCTAACTGTAGATTTGCTTACCGGGCTATGTATTTTTTCATTCCTTCAGTGAAGTAGGTTTTTATATTGCCATTATCATCGGTATATATAAAATAAACGTCTATTTCCGGGTGAGCATTGGCGAATTTCTCTGCTTCTTTTAGTCCCATAACCATAAATGCAGTGGCATAAGCATCCGCACTCATGCAATCTTTTGCAATCACTGTAGTGGAGAGAACGCTGTGCTGAATCGGATAGCCTGTTCTAGGATCAATGGTATGTGCGTATTTCTTTCCATCTTTGTAATAGAAATTACGATAGTTGCCGGAAGTTGCCATACCTAGATCGGTAACTTTGAGAACAGTTTGCAATTCTTGGTTTACGGATAAAGAATCGTCAACGGGTTTATTGATGCCTATGCGCCATTCCGCTTGTTTGGGATTCTCTCCTTTCACCACCACTTCTCCGCCTATATCTACCATATAGTTCTTGATACCTTTTTTGTCCAGTAAGTGTGCAACCACATCAACCGAATAACCTTTTGCCACAGCACTGCAACTGAGCATAATACGGGGATCTTGTTTTATTACTTTACCATCGACAACAGAGACTTTCTCATATCCTGTGAATTGGCGTAAACTATCTATCATAACTGAATCGGGGAAAGCTCCTTTCTTGAAACCGAATCCCCATGCATTGGCGATTGGGGCTATTGTTATGTCGAAAGCACCATCCGTTTCTTTGGATATTTCCATGGAACGTTTGAAGCATGCTTGAAAGAAGCTGTCAGTAACCAATTCTTCATTTCTGTTTACACGTGATATTACCGAACTGTCATTAAAGGGGGATAACGAATCATCGAATTTCTTTAGTTCGGCTTCTATTTCTTCTTTTAAATTTTCGTCTGACTGATAGGTGAAATGATATACAGTGCCGAATACCATACCTTGGTCATATTGATAGGGCTTTTGTTTCTTTAAAATAAGAATAGTAGCGGCTAAAAACGGAATGATGAGCAATAAAGGCCATCTTGATTTTTTCTTTTCCATAAGTATATTATGTTAATCCATGAAAAACAAATGTTCAATTAGTATTTTGCATCCTATGATAATAAGGATAAGTCCTCCCCACAGTTCTACCCTCATGTTGTGGCGGCAGCCAAAGAATATACCAAACAGTAATCCACATAGCGACATCAGAAAGGAAACCAATCCGATAATGGATATAGGCATCAAAATAGTGTCTACCGTATTCATCCCTAAGAATGCGAATGAAACTCCCACTGCAAGTGCATCTATGCTGGTAGCTATGGCAAGTGCCAATACAACTTTCAATGATGCGGGATTAAAGTCCTTTTTGCAGTCTTCTTCTTTGAAACTCTCGATAATCATTTTACCTCCGAGAAAAAGAAGAAGCAAAAAAGCAATCCAATGGTCTACGGATTCAATCAAATGGCTGAACCTGCTTGCAAACAACCATCCAATGAAAGGCATTGCTGCTTGGAAAAGCCCGAAAAAGAATGCCATAGTAAGCATGGTGCGCCATTCTATTTTTTTGATAATAATGCCACTGGCAATAGATACTGCGAGACAATCCATCGCTAAACCTATTGCAATAAGAAAAATTTCAAAGTTGTTCATCAGAATGGTAGTTTATAAATGAGGTTATAGGTAACCCCAAGAATCGTTTTTTTATTTGTTCCGAAACCGGGTATATACCAGGCATCTGTGTTTGGATTTTCTTTAACGCTTAGTCTGTTTCTATATCTTAATGTCCATCCCATTTGGAAATTCTTGATAACTTGTGCTCTTACTCCCACAACAAGTTCAAGCCATTGGGCATTCGATTTTTCACCACTGTAATTGAAAGGTATTTCACCTGGCCATATTCCGTCATTGATATTCGGTGCGCTTACATCATATTTGAATGCGGTAAAGCCGTAGCGAAGTCCGACAAACAGATAGCTGTCGGATTTCTTTTTATACATAGTATTGTAGTTCAAACCGATACGCCCGAAAGGAGCAGAGGATTTATAGTGAATCCCCTCATCATTTGTAGTGTTTGTTGTTCCGTATCCGAGTTCGATTACCGGGAAAAAACGATGTTTCAGATTAACGTCTATGCTTACTTCCGAGCTCAGAAAATCGCTCCCGAAGAACTTTGCACCAATGCCATAGGCATCCACTCCAATGGTGATACCATTGTAGAGGGGAGTTTTTTCCTTTTCTTCCAGATCTTTCTTCATAATCTTTTTACCCGGTTGCCGTTGAGGCTGTGTTTGGGCGAAAGATGAAGATAAGAAGAAAAAGAAACTACTCATCAGTAGCAGTCGAATAGAAGATATGTACGTTATCTTTTTCATCATTATCTAATAATGGGTTCACAATAGCAAGTGAATCTATCACATGCTTGGTAAATCTGATATTGTCAATGTTGCTGAATACACTGATACCGCAATCCATTGAAATAAAATGTTCCCTGTTGGTATGCTCTACCCATAGGGTGTCCGTCACCACATAGGTGGGAGAACTGTATCTGAAAACATAAGTGGTTTCTTTTTGAGTATATCCATAGGGAACCATGAATGTTTTTACATTTGTTTCTTTATTGATGAGGATGGAATCTCCACCGTTTGTACTGTATCTTGTAAGTACGGTTAAAGTATCTGTAATTGATATTTCGGTCTTAGGCTGTTCATAACTGAAAAAACGGAACTTAATCATCGGACGCGAAAGCATGCCGCAGTCACTTTCACTGCAACTTACTGTCCAAATACCCAGTAAACAGCAAATTATTAAAGCTAAAAACGAAAGTTTCAATATATACCTCATAGCTCTTTTTCTATCTTATAATTGTTGCGTTCGGGAGCATTGCGTGATATTAACTCACCCACAAATCCCGCAAGGAAAAGCTGTGTACCGATAATCATGGCCGTCAGTGCCAGATAGAAATAAGGGGAATCGGTTACGAGCCTGTAATCGTGCCCGCTATACATGGCATATAGTTTGGATACTCCTACTATGATAACGGATATAAAACCAATAAAGAACATCAATGAGCCGAGTATACCAAAGAAATGCATGGGTTTTACTCCGAACTTGGATAAGAACCAAAGCGTAATCAAGTCCAGATAACCGTTGAAAAAACGATTCCAACCACCGAATTTGGTTGTACCAAACTTGCGTGCCTGATGCTGAACGGCTTTTTCGCCAATCTTCTTGAATCCGGCATTCTTAGCCAAATAAGGGATGTAACGGTGCATCTCCCCATATACTTCGATGTTTTTTACAACCTCTTTGCGATATGCTTTCAATCCGCAGTTAAAGTCGTGCAGGTTATTTATGCCCGATACTTTTCGTGCGGTTGCATTGAATAATTTGGTTGGCAGAGTCTTAGACAGCGGATCATATCTTTTCTTTTTCCATCCCGACACCAAATCATATTTTTCCTGTGTAATCATTCTGTATAGTTCCGGAATTTCATCGGGGCTGTCCTGTAAATCGGCATCCATGGTGATGACAACATCTCCTTCGGCTTTTCTGAATCCGCAGAACAATGCCGGAGATTTCCCATAATTTCTACGGAACTTTATTCCCTTTACCGCATCCGATTTAGCTTTCAGGGATTCGATGATTTCCCATGAACGGTCGGTGCTGCCGTCATTAATGAAAATAACTTCGTATGAGAAATTGTTTTCATGCATCACTCTCTCAATCCATGCATATAGTTCGGGGAGTGATTCTTCTTCGTTGTATAAAGGAACTACTACAGATATGTCCATATTTTATTTTGAATTATTATCTTTTCTTCTTCTTCTCACCAAAAGTGCAGTTGGAATGGCAAGAATACTACCCCATAACACATTGTTGGAAATTAGTTGCATGGTTATTTCTATCGGGGTGAATCCTTCGATTACACCAACCGTACTCTTCAGTTGACTTAAAAGTTCTTTCGTGTCGGCAGGTAAATTAGGTGTATCCAAACTCTGCTGTATCAGCTTTTCATATGAACTTAGAATATGTCCATGATCGATAAACTGGAAATAAACGTAATGTGCCACGGCTACTAACAGTGCGGCAAACATATACATAAACAAAGTGAATAACCATGCCTGCATGAAATTGATGTATCCTCCACATACTCTGTCTCGATACATACGTGCATAGTAGTATCCCATGAAAGGTACTCCGATTGTCAGTCCGATAAATAGAAACTGAAAAAAAGGCAGGCTTAGTCCTAACGGGAACAAGATAAATTTCAATATCCAATAAACTCCCATATAGGTGCCAAACTGCATGGCATATTTTTGTAAGTACATTCTATTTTCTATCATTGTTTTGTAAATAGCGTACAAAAGTACGATTTTAACCTAAGAAGTAAAGCGTTTTTCAAATGAAAAAAACTAAAAACAAAGAAATAAAGTGTATTGTTGCCTGTGTTGGGATAAAAATGCATTTTTTTATGATTGTAAGTTGTTGAGAAGTAAGTATTTAAAAATTAACTCTGAAAAAAGTTTGTGATAGCTATTGCAGGATAACTAAAAATATCTACCTTTGCAACCGCAAACGGGTAAGTCCTATACGGCCAGCTCCCTTCGAATCCTCCAGGGCTTGATCGCAGCAAAGGTAGTTGGTTGTAGCGGCGCGATATAGTAAGCTTACCCACCCGCCTCTTTAGCTCAGTTGGCCAGAGCACGTGATTTGTAATCTCGGGGTCGTTGGTTCGAATCCGACAAGAGGCTCAAAAAAGAAAGCATTCAGGTAGTTCTCCTGGATGCTTTTCTTATTAAAGTAATACCAACCTCATCCTTTTATTTTTTCACTTTGTAGGTGGAAAAGATGGCGGGAAATCTAAAAGACGTAACTGTCTTGTTTGGATCTCCCGCTTTTTTGTGATTATTCAATCTTTGAGTTGTAGCTTTTTAAGCTGATATATTTTAAATCAATAATGAAGTTGTTTAGTTCAAATGCTTTAGAATTGTTAGTTTCATAGGGTGGAAACAATAGTTTCAAGCAGTTGAAACCTTTAGTTTCTCGGTGTGAAACTGTTAGTTTCATGCGGTGAAACAAAGAGTTTCAAAGCATGAAACAAAGAGTGCTTATAATCGAACTGAATTAATAGGTCATAGGTACTGAATCACAATTAGTTTGATAAATGAAATGATCTATCGTATTATTAATTATGACGTGCAACTTATTTTAATAGAATCATATTAAAAGCTATGATTATTGCATTAATATATATGTACTTTTTAGAGTTACTTATTCGCTTGATGCCTTATTAACATTCTTTCTTTTCGAAGATAAGAGTTTAGAACTTTATGCTAGAATCATTCAAAAGAAAGTTTTTGTGAAACAAAAAGTGTGTTTTTTGTATTTATCAATAGAAAAAAGGATTTTTCATAAAGAAAGAGGTGATATATAAGAATGAAGGTTTTGCGTTGATAATCAGATGTATATCTCTGATTTAAATAAATGAAAAGTGACAATAGAACACTGTCTTTGGTCTATTGTCACCTTATTCTCACTTCTTATTATCACCAGTTTGCAATTGATAATTAGATCTTTACCTCACAAAAGTGATAAATGATAATAAAAAAGATGTTTAGAAACTCTTAGATATGAATATCTCCTTTTGTTCTTTGTCTCTTATAAATGAAAGAATATGGAACACATAAGGGAAAAAACATTATTAGATTTTCTTGTATCCGTAAACAGCCAGATCGCCAAGCTCTTCTTCGATACGGAGTAGCTGATTGTATTTAGCCATACGGTCAGAGCGACTGAGTGAACCTGTTTTAATCTGTCCACTATTAGTTGCTACAGCGATGTCGGCAATTGTAGAATCTTCTGTTTCTCCGGAACGATGGGAAGTAACAGTAGTGTATCCATGGCGGTGAGCCATTTCAATAGCATTCAGTGTTTCTGTCAAAGAGCCGATTTGGTTTACTTTAATCAGAATAGAGTTGGCGCATCCTTTTTCAATACCTTTTGCGAGGAAGTCAACATTTGTCACGAATAAGTCATCGCCTACTAATTGGCAACGGTTACCAATGCGTTCTGTTAGTTTCTTCCAACCTTCCCAGTCGTTTTCGCTCATGCCGTCTTCAATAGAATCTATCGGATATTTGTTAATTAATTCTTCCAAATAATCAATTTGTTCATTGGCGGTACGTTTCTTACCTTTCTCACCTTCAAACTTAGTATAGTCATAAATTCCATCATGATAGAATTCAGAAGAAGCACAGTCCATACCGATCATTACATCTTTACCCGGTTCATATCCTGCAGCTTTGATAGCGGCAAGGATAGAGTTCAGAGCATCTTCGGTTCCTTCCAACTCAGGGGCAAAACCACCTTCGTCACCAACGGCGGTAGTTAGTCCGCGGTCTTTTAAAACTTTTTTCAGTGCATGGAAAACTTCGGCACCCATTCTTAAACCTTCTTTGAAAGAAGGAGCCCCTACCGGACGGATCATAAATTCCTGAAATGCGATTGGTGCATCACTATGTGAACCGCCATTGATAATATTCATCATCGGTACAGGCATCACATAAGTATTTGTTCCACCGATATAGCGATAAAGAGGAAGATCAAGATAATTAGCGGCAGCTTTTGCTACAGCAAGCGAAACGCCCAGAATTGCATTAGCACCCAGTTTGGATTTAGTCTTGGTTCCGTCTAATGCCAGCATTGTATAGTCAATTCCTCGTTGATTGAGGGAAGACATACCGATCAGTTTCGGAGCGATGATTTTATTAACATTCTCAACTGCTTTTTGTACTCCCTTACCACCGTAACGCTTTTTATCACCGTCGCGGAGTTCCAGCGCTTCATGCTCACCGGTGGAAGCACCTGACGGAACGGATGCACGTCCCATAATGCCAGATTCCAATACTACATCAACTTCTACTGTGGGGTTACCTCTTGAATCGAGAATTTCTCTAGCTACAATTTTTTCTATTTTCATTGTTTCTATTGTTTATGAATAAGATTTTGCAAAAATACAGACTTGACGGGGAGTGGAAAATCACTATAAATAGGTATTATCTCCTCTTAGTTTCCCTAAATGTCATTAGTCCTATCTTATAAATAACAAAGGGATAATGTTTTTTGTTTGGATAAGATGCAATGAATTTTGTGTGAGGTTAGTCTTCGATAATAACTCCTAACAATGGAAGTAAATCCATGGTTTGTAAAGAGGTGATGATCGCTCCTTTTAAGTCACTGATGTTTAAGGTTAATCTACTGATGCGTGAAGTACGCAAATCGATTCCTCTAAGTGGAGTATGAGAAAAGTCAGTTTCGACTAAATCACAACTATCAAAAGCTACAGATGTCAAGCGGCAATCATGGAAAATACCATTCCTGAAAAGGCTGTTTGTAAAACGAACCTGATTCATTTTACTCATGGCGAGATTGATATAACTTGCGTTACAGTCGTGCAATAATATATGATTGAGAGTCGTTCCTGATAAATTAGTTCCCAATAATTTACATGAAATGAACTCCACCCGATAAAGAGAACTTTCGGCAAAAGAAATATTGGATAAGTCGCAATATTCAAAACGTATATCTGTCAGTTGCGAGGAATTGAATTGACATTCGCTGAATGTTTGATATTGAAAGGTACAGTTCTTGATACTCTTATGGGAAACATTAATTTCTTCTTCTTTATTTTTGCAGAATAAAAGATCGGAGATCGTTTCTTCTTTTTCAAGCCATTCTAGTAAAGTGATTGTGCTGTGTTGTTGAGCTTCTAAAATGGGAGGTGCAACTCGAACAGGTTTAAGGTTATTTTTCTTTATCATATGGTAACAATTAGTTGGTTTTGAATTAAAATTGTTTCCCTAGATATCCTCCTGTCATTACAGCAACTAATCCTATACCTATACTTAATAATGTATATAGAATGAACATACCATAAAATTCTCCTTTCAGCAAACTTAAGTTATCATTGGAGAAAGTTGAAAAAGTGGTGAAACCACCACAAATGCCAACAGTAAGAAATAACCGGATTTCTATAGACAACTGCCAGCGTTCGGATAAGGAATAAAAAAGTCCGATTAAAAAACAACCGATGATATTGACGGAGAATGTTCCCCAGGAAAAAGGGAAACCAACACCGGAAGTCCGTTCATTAATGGCTATTTGCCCTAAATAACGGAGTACACTTCCAATTCCTCCACCTATAAATATATAGAGTATTTCTTTCATTCTATTCTTATGGTTGATTTTGCAAAGGTAATATTTTTGTAATTCTGATGTAGCTGTATCTATGTTTTTTTTGTGAGATATGTCTATTGTTTCCTTCACAATGCTTCTCTTCTGAAAATTGAATAATAATACGTATTTCTCAAAGAAAACTAAAACTTTGGCAAAGACTTTTTTTATCGGTCGGATTCTTTTTTGTAATTTTGCGCCATCTTTTTTAAAACATTATCAATAAAGAGAACAACATGGGAGGTTTTTTCGGAACAGTCTCGAAAACGAGCTGTGTGACTGATTTATTCTACGGTACAGATTATAATTCACATTTGGGAACGAAGCGGGGCGGACTCGCTACTTATAGTCAAGAGAAAGGTTTTATCCGTTCTATTCATAATCTGGAAAGTACTTATTTTCGATCCAAATTTGAAGGAGAACTGGACAAATTCAAAGGAAATGCCGGAATCGGCATTATTAGCGACACAGATGCACAACCTATCGTTATCAATTCTCATCTCGGGCGCTTCGCCATTGTTACTGTTGCTAAAATAACTAATATCCAGGAACTGGAAGAAGAGCTCCTCAGTAAAAATATGCACTTCGCCGAACTGAGTTCGAGCAATACTAATCAAACGGAACTTATCGCACTTCTTATCATACAAGGTAGAACTTTCACCGAAGGAATCGAAAATGTATTTAAACATATTAAAGGATCATGCTCTATGCTTCTTCTGACAGAGGATGGAAGCATTATCGCTGCCCGCGATCATTGGGGACGTACTCCAATTGTTATTGGTAAGAAAGAAGGAGCTTATGCTGCAACGAGCGAATCGACTAGTTTCCCAAATCTCGATTATGAGATTGATAGATATTTGGGACCGGGAGAGATTGTACGTATGCATGCCGATCATATTGAGCAACTTCGCAAGCCGAATGAAGAAATGCAGATTTGTTCGTTCCTGTGGGTTTATTATGGCTTTCCAACGTCTTGTTATGAAGGAAAGAATGTAGAGGAAGTTCGTTTTACTAGCGGCTTGAAGATGGGGCAGAAGGATGAGTCGGAAGTAGACTGTGCTTGTGGTATTCCTGATTCGGGGGTTGGTATGGCTTTGGGATATGCAGAAGGAAAAGGTGTGCCTTACCATCGTGCTATCGCTAAATATACGCCGACATGGCCTCGTAGCTTTACACCAAGTAATCAGGAGTTGCGCTCGCTTGTTGCAAAGATGAAGTTGATTCCTAATCGCGCGATGCTTGAAGGGAAGCGTTTATTGTTCTGTGACGATTCAATTGTTCGTGGAACGCAGTTGCGGGACAATGTAAAGATTTTGTTTGAATATGGAGCAAAAGAGGTACACATGCGTATTGCATGTCCACCGTTGATTTATGCTTGTCCATTTGTAGGATTCTCTGCTTCAAAAAATGCATTGGAATTGATTACCCGTCGAATTATCAAAGAACTGGAAGGAGACGAGAATAAGAATCTGGATAAATATGCTACTACCGGTTCTCCTGAATATGAAAAAATGGTCAGTGTGATTGCAGAACGTTTCGGATTGACCTCTTTGAAATTTAATACGCTAGAAACGCTGATTGAAGCGATAGGTTTGCCTAAATGCAAAGTTTGTACACATTGTTTTGATGGCAGCAGCCATTTCTAAAGAATATTATAGATAAAAAAGAGCCGTAAATTGCTTTGTAATTTACGGCTCTTTTTTTACCTTTACGGCACTATAAACTATCAAATTGTAAATTGTAAT
>ERZ826016.477-NODE-477-length-49631-cov-17.621208_pt1 | contig 49631 bp, 46 predicted proteins | sample MGYA00519872_ERZ826016 | MGnify/ENA primary metagenome ERZ826016 (study PRJEB31778, sample SAMEA3449218) | human gut metagenome | biome: human gut; feature: human-associated habitat; material: faeces | place: United Kingdom | collected 2010/2012 ... | reverse complement strand
CTTCCTTCATCTGAGCATCAGACAAAACGGGAGTTAAAATGAAAACGGTTTCGTATTGATTCATACTACGTTAATTAATTAATAAATCACTTGTTTTTAAAATGTGGGTGCAAAGGTAAGCATTTTATTTTAACATGCAAGTATTCTGCCAACATTTTCTTCTGACAGATAAGTAGATAGACAAATAAAAAAGGATAATGCAACATATAAATTAAAGAAGAAAAAAGTTTTAAACTATTTTTTATCGGAATGGTTTTAATATGTAGATTAGGAATGCTATCTTTGCAAAGTTGTTTAAGCAATAATTTCATGATAGAGCAATTTAATTTTGATATTCAACTCATTTTTGCTATTCTGAATGGCAAAGTATCGGCTGCGATAAACAGAAAGCTATACCGCAACTTCAGACAAAACGGGCTAGAAATTAGCCCGGAGCAGTGGACTGTACTTATCTTCTTATGGGAGAAAGATGGTGTTACGCAACAAGAGTTGTGTAATGCAACTTTCAAAGACAAACCCAGCATGACTCGTTTAATAGACAATATGGAACGCCAGCATCTTGTTGTTCGAATTTCTGATAAAAAAGACAGAAGAACCAATCTGATCCATCTTACCAAAACCGGAAAAGAGATAGAAGAAAAGACAAGAGACATAGCCACATTGACTTTAAAAGAAGCATTGCACGGAGTCACCGTCGACGAATTACGCGTGAGCCAGGAAGTTTTAAGGAAGATATTTACCAATACAAAAGACTAAATTAACAAAAACTGAGAGGAATAATAATTACCTGTAACTATTTGCAGGATTTAATGCTTTTTTTTGCAAAAATAATTTCGCTCGTTAAAGAATTATGCTTTTCTTTGTAACAAGAAAAAAAATAATCTACTAAAATACACACAAATGAAAAGCTTATTAAAAAACTTAGGTCTGATTTTAATTGTGATTGGAGCAGTGATATTGGCTGTTTGTTTCTTCACAAATGACGTGAATAACAATGCTGTCCTCGGAGGATCAATGTTATTGATCGTTGTAGGTCTTATCAGCTACATTGTTATCAATAAAAGAATTACAGAATAACAAGACTTAATAGAAAAAGAAAATAAAAAACCGGAGAACTGTGTTCTCCGGTTTTTTATTTATCTTAATTTTCAATTTCAGGAGTAATCAACTTATATCCCTTTCCGTGAATGTTGATAATCTCAATTGAATCATCTTCTTTCAAATGCTTACGCAACTTTGTAATATACACATCCATACTACGTGCATTGAAATAGTTATCATCAATCCAGATAGTCTTCAAAGCAAAATCGCGCTGAAGGATTTCATTTGCATGAGCACAAAGCAATCCAAGAAGTTCTGACTCTTTAGTAGTCAACTTAGTTTGTTTACCATCGATAGAAAGAATTTGTTTCTGGGTATCGAATGTAAACTTGCCAATCTTATAAATATTGCTCTCCTTGTTTTTCTTTCCTCTTACACGTCTTAAGATAGCCTCAATTCTGAAAGTAAGCTCTTCCATGCTGAAAGGTTTGGTGATGTAGTCATCCGCACCAATCTTAAACCCTTCCAAAATATCTTCTTTCAAAGTTTTTGCAGTTAAGAATATAATAGGAATCTCAGCATTGGCTGCCCTGATTTCCTGAGCCAGTGTAAATCCGTCTTTTTTAGGCATCATCACATCCAGCACGCACAAATCATATTTGTTTTTCAAAAAAGCTTTATAACCGGCTTCTCCATCAGGACACAATTCGGCAGAATAACCTTTTGCTTGCAAATATTCTCTCAAAAGCATGCCAAGATTCTCGTCATCTTCGCATAATAAAATACGCAGTTTCTCGTCCATATCATTAATTTTTTAATAAAGGTAATACAATAATAAATTTAGTTCCCACATTCAGTTCACTCTCAGCACGTATCGTTCCTTTATGATCCTGAATAATTTTTTTCACGTAAGCCAAACCAAGCCCGAATCCTTTCACATCGTGTAAGTTTCCGGTATGCACTCTGTAAAACTTATCAAATATCTTTTTCAGGTTTTCCTTTTTAATACCTATTCCGTTATCCTGAATAGAAATTAAAAGTTTACCCGGTTCATTCCAAGTACGCACATTCAGCAACAAATCTTCATCCGGTTTCTTATACTTCACAGCGTTGTCCATTAAATTAAAAATCACATTGGTAATATGCATTTCATCCACAAATATATTCGGATCTTCCGCTTCCAGACTGGTAGTAATCTTTCCGTTATATTTTTCAACCTTCAATGTAAATGTATTAACAACTCCGGCTATCAATTCGTTCGCATCAACCTCCTTCATTTTTAAAGTTGCTTTCTGCCGTTCAAACATTGACATCTGCAAAACCTTCTCTACTTGGAAGCGCAAGCGTTTCGTTTCATCATTAATTACACCCGAAATATGCTGGAACATCGTCGGTGATTTTGCCACAGCCGGATCTTTCAACATCTGGGCAGCCAATGATATAGTAGAAATAGGTGTTTTGAATTCATGTGTCATGTTATTGATGAAATCATTCTTTATTTCAGTTAACCTCTTTTGACGGAAGATACTGTAAATAGTAAAAATGAAAGTCACCAGCAACACCAGCGTGAATATCACCGAAGGAATCATAAACTTTACAGAACTGAATATATAATTATTCAATGTCGGGAAAAAGACTTTTATCACTCCCATCTTTCCGGGTGCATCATTCACAAAAAGAAGTTGGGTATAAGAATTTTCCCTTGTTGTTTCCTCAAAGTCCGGACAGCGGTAAACCTCTCTCCCATCTTTGTCATTTACCAAGAAATGGAAAGGAATGTCAATCCCGTTGTTAACCAATTCGCTTTTAAGATAACCATCAAGCTGATTGAAATCAATCCGCTGTTCCAAAGGTTTATCACTCGCTGTACGCAAAATGTTAAAGACCACTTCATCCAACAAAGCACGTTGATACAAATACCTGTTCTTTATAATCTCCTGCATATCTATCGAAGTTTTCGGAATCGACTTTGCTCCGTGTTTCTTCGAAATCATAGCTTTCGGTAAATCTGAAGGCTTTGTTATGGTTGTTTTCAACTCAAAAGCTGAAAATCCTCCATCAGGAGTAGTTATGCGATATTTATGTATTTGCTGAATAATATCACCTGCAGATGTTTGGTTGTTCTGACTCTGATAAGCCCGCGCAGCACGTTCGGTGTCCGCTACATCTTTTTCCAGATACCGCATCGTTTCATTGTATTCCAACTGTCGCGATGTTTCATACAGACTGCGATTCACAGATTCATCGAACTGTTCCTTTCGCATTTTGACCATTTCCTCGATATAGCTTACCTGCAGGTAGAGCAAACTCAGGAAAGATAGCCCCATGATTATACCTAATATCCAAATTGTTGACTTTTTCATACCAACAAAATTAACACAGTTAAATTAACGTACCTAACAAGTTAACATGTTTTAATCAGAGGTTCTCTATAATTAACTGAATTAGTAATTTTAGATAATAATCTGAATACTATAACAAAATCAAGCCCGCTTGGTTTGCAAAAATAATAAAAAATTAAACCCTTTCCTAAAAAACGAGGTGTTAATATTAAGCATTGTTAAAGAAAAAAGGCCGCCATACTCACATATGGCGACCAATTATCTTTATTGATATGTTAAAAACTCTATTCTTCTTTAACTTCTTTTTCTGCAAACTCTTTCATCAACTTATCTTGTACATCACTCGGAACAAGTTCATAACTTGCAAATTTCATGATAAATGATGCACGTCCGCCTGTTAATGAACTCAATGCAGTGGAGTAAGATGACATTTCTTTCAACGGAACTTTAGCTACCAGCTTTTCATAGCCGCTTTCACTGCTCATACCCATAATCATGGCACGACGTCCCTGCAAGTCACCCATTACATCACCCATCTTGTCGCTCGGAACGAATACTTCGACGTCATAGATAGGTTCAAGAATCTTCGGGCCTGCATTCTTAAATGCTTCGCTAAACGCATTACGTCCTGCAAGCATAAAGGAAAGTTCGTTAGAATCTACCGGGTGCATCTTTCCGTCATATACAATCACACGTACATCACGCGCATAAGAGCCGGTAAGCGGACCTTGTTCCATTTTTGCCATGATACCTTTTAATATGGCAGGCAAGAAACGGGCATCAATAGAACCACCCACGATACTGTTTATAAAGACCAGTTTTCCGCCCCATTCCAATGGAACTTCCTCTTTGCCCTTCACACTTATCTTATATTCCTGACCGTTAAACTTATAAGTATCAGGCACAGGCATTCCTTCATAATATGGTTCTACAATGAGGTGAACTTCACCAAACTGTCCCGCACCACCGGATTGCTTTTTGTGGCGATAATCGGCACGTGCTGCTTTGGTTATGGTTTCACGATAAGGTATCTTCGGTTCTTCATACTTGATTTGAAGTTTTTCGTTATTCTCCAAACGCCATTTCAAAGTACGCAAGTGGAATTCTCCCTGTCCATGAACTATAATCTGCCTCAATTCTTTTGATTGTTCAATTTCCCAAGTCGGATCTTCTTCACGCATGCGGTTCAATACAGCCATCATCTTTTCCGTATCGGCTTCATTAACCGGCTTAATAGCACGTGAATATTTAAAGTTAGGATATTTAATGAAATTAAAACGATTCTCAGCCCCCTTGCCATTCAGCGTGTTACCGGTATGAACATCTTTCAGTTTCACAGTGCAACCGATGTCGCCTGCCACCAATTCTTCCACCTTAATACGATTAGCTCCCGCACAAACATAAAGTTGCGCCATACGTTCTTTTGAGCCACGATCGGCATTCGTCAAGTCATCGCCTTCGTGAACTTTGCCGCTCATTACTTTAAAGTATTGAACATCACCAATATGAGGTTCAACGGCAGTTTTGAAGAAATATAGGGAAGTAGGTCCATTAGGATCAGGAGTCACCACTTCTCCACGGGTATTGTACACCGGAGGCATTTCGTCAACAAACGGAACAACGTTTCCAAGGAATTCCATCAAACGGCGAACACCCATATCTTTTCCTGCACACACGCAGAATACAGGGAACATGCCTCTTGAAGCCAACCCCTTACGAATACCTTCGCGCATTTCGTCTTCAGTCAAAGATTCCTGTTCAAAGAATTTTTCCATCAAACCTTCATCATGTTCGGCAGCAGCCTCAACCAATGCTTTGTGCATTTCCATTGCCTTGTCCATCTCGGAAGCAGGAACTTCTTCAATAGTAGGCGCTCCGCCTTCGGGTCCCCATGAATATTTTTTCATCAACAGCACGTCAATCAATTCATGGAAGTTGGGACCTGTTTCCAAAGGATATTGAACAGGAATGACTTTTGAACCGTATATATTCTTTAATTGATCCAATACATTGTCATAATCACATTTTTCGTGATCGAGTTGGTTTACGAGGAAGATAACGGGTTTACCTAATTTCTCCGTGTAGCGGAAGTGATTCTGTGTTCCTACTTCGGGACCATACTGTCCGTTTAATAAAAGAACTGCGGTATCTGTTACATTCAAAGCTGTGATAGCTGCCCCTACAAAGTCATCCGAACCCGGACAGTCTATGATATTCAATTTTTTACCATTCCATTCTACATGAAAAACGGTAGAGAACACGGAATACCCATACTCTTGCTCTACCGGAAAATAATCGCTGACTGTGTTCTTGGCAGTGATTCTGCCGCGACGTTTTATAATACCACCCTCAAAGAGCAACGTCTCTGTGAGAGTGGTTTTACCCGAGCCATCATTGCCTAAAAGTGCAATGTTTTTAATTTCATTAGTCTGATATACTTTCATGATATATAAGATTTAAATGATTACCATGATATGTTCCTCGCATATCTTTTTATTTCGTGAGGCGCAAATTAGAAATTATAATTGTCTAAAACAATTATTCTTCCGTGTTAGATAACTATGTTATTGAGCAGTCCACATTCCTTTATCCCCCTAAATATGCGTTTATCCGTTTTTACCTTCAAATGTTCATTTAACATTTAGTTGGTTCGTTATAAGTGGGTTGCGATGAACGTTTAACTCTTCCAACCTCCACTTTATCTTCACAATAAAGTTCATATAAAAACAAAGTGGTGCTGCTTTGTCAATAAAGCAACGCCACTTTGCTTTCAAAGCTCAGGTTGTTTGAAATAAACGACTGCTTGTTTTTTTGCAAAAAGCTGTCCGCGGAAAAAGTTTAATTAACTAACTATCAATATGTACGAGTGAAGCCTTAGAAAACAGATAACGAATTGTGCAACAAATGATTGTATTATTGGCTGTCAAAGAATGTAATTTTAATCGAGGAAAAACTAAAAGATTCTTTTGTGGGTGATTAGATAAAGCCGTACTTTTGGAGCAAATACATCTTTTTATGAAAAGACATAAGTGTATAATTATTGTAATAGCATTGCTGTTTCTATCTTGCTCTAGGACAAACAAATTATTTGATGAAGCAGTAAGTCTTGATAATCAGAAGAAGTATCATGAAGCAATTGTAGTCTGGAACAAATTAATTCAAAATAACCCGACTTATCTACCTGCCTATATAAACAGAGGAGCCGATAAGTTTGAGTTAAAACAATATTCTGAAGCTATAAAAGACTATTGTCATGTTATAAGACAAGACTCTACATATATAACTGCTTGGCTTAACAGAGGAAATGCAAAATTAGAATTGAACAATTACCAAAGTGCAATTGACGACTTTAATGCAGCAGAAAGAATAAAGCAGGAAGTGTATGGATGTGCCCAAGTGATATTTTATGATAAAATAGATCCTAAAGATGTTGCGTTGGAAGAAATTTGTCTTCAAAGAGGTATTGCTTATTGGTATGTGGATAGCATTAATAAAGCATATAGTGATTTGAATTATTGTATTGATCAGAAATATGAAGTAGTATGCAGTTACTTTTGGCGTGCTTATGTCTATTGGAAAGCCGGCAAAGAGAAAGAGGCATATAATGACTTCATGACCGTGATTCTGCAAGGACGAGCCGATGACGGTTATGTAATTCAGGCACAACAAAATCTGAAGTTATTGGATAAGCATAGCATTCTTTCAAAATAGATGATAAAAGGGAGAATAGGCTGATACTTTTACTCAATATTGAATTATGAAATTACTTAATATTACTCTTTTATTTACTGTAGTCTTACTCTCTTGCAATGGAGGTAAGAATGAATATGCAAAAAAACTTTCAAATAGCTTGATAGAGGATTCTGTATTATTTGAGTCGGCTGACACATCTGATTCAATTGATAGTGAGAACTGGGTTAGTAATAATAGTTTATTAGATAATCATTCATTAGATAACTTGAAAAATGAAGAAACCTTGAAACAGATACAGTGGTTTGATATTCCTGAAATTCTTAAAGAATCTCCGTTGGAGATGAATAATATATCTATATATAATGATGCCGCCATCTTTTTAATAAAAAATGAAATGTACAATGAAGCCAGAATTATATTATTAGAGATTACTAAAAAGTATCCAGAGAAAGAAGATGAGTGGCTTGCTTTAGGAGACGCCCAATGGGGTAATGGTGATGAAGAAGATGCAAGAGAATCCTATAATGTTTATTTGAATTTGATGAAAAAATACAATAAAGATTTAGTGCAAATACCTAAAAGAGTATATGAAAGAGTTGATTAAGAGAGATAAATATGTTTCTCACAAAAGTCAAACAAAAAAAAATGCGAACCATAATTTCTAAGAATAGCCAGTAATATTGAATGATTTAAAAGGAGTATGAAAAATATAGTAAAGTTATTATTAGTTACAGTGTGCATAATATCTTGCTCTATGCAATCTAAGCGGGAAATGTCCAAAAGGGTTTATGAAACAACATGGATGGAATTGACTGAAACGGATAGCGGATATGTCGTTTATAATTATTCAGATTTAGAAGATGATAACTTTAAAACTCCTCAAAAAATAGTCCTCAAAGGAGATTCTATAATCTGGATTACTTATAGTGAAATGCCGATTATTGATACATTTAATAGTGTTCAAGAACTGGCTGATGAAGAATATTTCTTCCCAGTCGGAAATCATTATAAATTTGAATGGTCAGATAAGGATAAACATATTGCCAAATGGACAATATATTATGGAGATGAAAGAATTTTATCGAATCGTCTCTATATAGATAGTGTTTATAATACATATCCGGTTATAGACTACAAATGGCCTGACGATGAAGTTGATAATAATTAATATTTGTGTCTTGTATAAATATATATATTGTGTAAATGTGAGTTTTGTACTGATCAAATGCTATTTCTTATCTTTATGAAAAACAACTAATTGATTTTGAAAAACAACTAATTGATTAAAAAATATCCCAAGGAACTTTATTGAAGCTCCCATGGGATTTTGACAAAGATGTCCTTACGTTTCAGTCAAAACGTAAGGACATTTTTTATGAACTTCGAATGAAGTTAAAGTGGACATTAGACAGGTCTAATGTTCATCGTAACTCATTTATACTGAACTGACTAAATATTAAATGAACATTTGAAGGTAAAAACGGAGAACTCTAATTATTAGAGCTAAAATCAGTTGGCATCCGTGTATGTCAATGTATAATTCCGGCGGAATTCCACAGTCCCGTCAGCCTTATATCCGACCATCTTAATTGTAGCGACAGTTCCATCATCATTCAACTTATAATCGTATGTATAATAACAGTTGTCATAATGATCTGTTTCCTTCGACATCAGTTTGGCACTGTGCTTTCCCATATAGCCGAAAGGCTTGATACCCGGTTCACTAAAGACAAGACAATCCATCCATTCTGAATTTGCAAGAAGAAAGTTTAAGTCCAAATTACCCGTGTTATCCACATCACTATATATTACCGAAGTTATACTTTTAACCGATTCCCTCTCACCTGCTCTAACCAGATTACCATTTTGCCACTCACAAAAATCCGTGGAAGAGGATGTTTCCCAGCCACTTCCATGATTAGATTCGGAAGTAATATTGGCAGTTATCAAATATCCATTTTCATCATAATGTAGTGTTCCTTTTCCTTTCCACTCTCCACGGCTAACGCCATCTTGAGCTTCTTTATCTTCCGATTGCCAAGATTCTACTCTATTATTATTCAAAGTGTAGGTTATTTTACTTTCAGACAACCAAGTATCATCCTCTAGTCTTTGTGTTTCAATTATCGTATTATCAGAGTAACTCCAATATACTTCAGTATCCAACTCACCTTTTCCGGTCTTCTCATCATAATCCATTTCTACAGCATGAGTAATACGATTTTGAGCATCATAAGTAAATGTTAATTCAGTTGCGAAATTTCCCGGATCACCATGCGCATCATACTCTCGCGTATACCGTAATTTAGTAAGTAACTTTTTCACAGAAGGAACAGAAGGTTCTTCATCGGGCACAGTACCGTCTTCTTTCTTTCCCTTTTGCTCAACCGTAATAGTAATTACGGTACTGCCACAAATAATTTTGATTGCAGCTTTGCGGTCACTGCCTGTAAGATTCTCTTTTAAAGTCAATGTAAGTGTGTAATCTCCGGCCTTATCTCCACTGTATTGATTAAGAGTCAACCAATCAATGGTACTGTTTGCAGCCCTCGTTACTACTTCCGCAACTTCGGCAGTCCAAGGCCCGGTAGTTGTAAACTTGATGCCATCTCCTTTGCCGGCAGTTTCATCGGCATAAACGGTTTGAGACGTTTGCACTCCTTCACCCAAAACAATTTCTTTCGGATCGTTTCCTTCACCGTCACTGCATGCCGTCAATGCACAGCACACCGTGAATAACAATAAAAACAGTTTTTTCATCGTGATTCTCATTTTAAGATACATAAATAATTTACCCGCAGACTCCGGTAAGGTGGGATTAATGGATAAAAAGAAAGTGTGGAGTCGTTAGTTTATCGTGTTGGAGGCTCTGACAAAACCTTGAATACAAATAAACAATACCCCACACTTGATAGTATGTATTTGATAAATACACGCTACAAGTGATGAATGTTCGTATTGCTTATCCCTGTATTCATAAAGAAACTGTCAGATTTCCAACACAGGATAAAAGCTAAAACACTTTCATCAATAACATATGTACGTCCTTTGCGAGGACAGCACAAAGATAGAAAATATTTCGCAATACTTACACATTAAAATGGGGTATTGTATTATTTAACAAGTATATTAGCGTACTGCGGACAATAACCTTATAGCCTCGGCACGGTATTTTTCCAATATACAGATTTGCTTGTTATAAAAACCTTTTCTATTTCTTTTCGAATTCCGGAGAACGAAAAGAGAACATTCGGTCAGAGTTTTTGCCAGTTGCAGCTTTTTTAAATGTTGGCTGACATTATAATCATTTATATGTTCCAATATAAAACTCGCATACCTTCCCTGCTCTATGGCTTTTAAATCGGCACACTTTGTTTCTCTGATTGAACTTGCGGAAAGGACACTTACTTCTTCCAAAGTCCTTCCGTAGATATGAACTTGCTCACATTTAGCAGAAGCAACCAGTTCATAAGAAGCAAACTCTTTGTTTTTTGTTTCAATACTCATAATTGTTTTTGAATTAATAGTTAAACATTTTTTAGGGTAACAACATGTCAAAGAACGAGCGGATACACTACACCCCTTCACGAGGTTTGTCCCTGCATCATCATGTTGTTTATCAAATGTTTAACTACACCTTAAAATCAGGTCATAATTCAAAAAATTAAGTATAAATACAAAAAACACCTACTTACGTTCAAACAATAAAAAAACCTCCTAAGACATGCCACACCAGTGAACCATATCCGGGAAGTTGTATATTTGCTTATTTTACTTTTACATTGGCAAATATAAGTACTTTCTCCGAATCAACAAAATTATAAGTATTTATTTTCACCATCTGCTCCAAAACAATATTATACTAATCTAGAACCTATTATTTGCTTATTAAGGCAGAAACAAATACCTTTGCGAGAAATAGCCGAATACATGAAAAGAATATTTTATATAACATTACTTCTTATAACTATAACAAATATACGCTTATCTGCCCAAACTAGTTACTATGAGAGGAAAGAGAAGCATAAGATGGAATACACTCACGGAGAATGCCTTATAAAAAGTGACAGTTGTACATTCATCACCGTATTGGAGTTCTCACCCAAAACCGTTGGCGACAGAGAGGAACTACGTATCACCTTCACCATCTGTGGACGTAACGGAGAGGAATTGGAATTACCCTTCATCCAGTTTTCCGGTGATAAAGTAAGCGAAGACAAAACGAAAGAGCGTTGGCCTGAAGACGAAGATATATTCTTTACCGAAAGAGATACAGATGACGAAGAACCTACCTCTATTCCTTATATAAAACCATATATCGCATTTTTTGAATGGATGAAAGATGCGACCGTCCGTGTGGAGCAAATCTACTTTAGGGGAAATAAGAAGTTGGAAATGAAACCTTTCCAAATGGAATTACGTATTATTCATGACCAAAAAGAGTCCGAATGGCAATTTGGATACCCTGATACAAAAGAACCTTATATTTTATAATGGCGGGAATTTATATACATATTCCATTCTGTAAAACACGTTGCATATACTGTGACTTTTATTCCACCACCCAAAGCGAACTGAAAGACCGATATATAAATGCCCTCTGCCGAGAACTGGAATTACGGAAAGAATATTTAAACGGAGAAGACATTGAAACAATCTATTTCGGCGGTGGCACTCCTTCCCAACTCAGCCGTTCCGATTTCGAGAAAGTCTTCGATACTATATATAAGGTATATGGAACACAGCGTTGCAACGAAATCACTCTCGAAGCTAATCCCGACGATCTCCATCCCGACTATTTACATGACTTGTCACAACTTCCTTTTAATCGTATCAGCATCGGTATTCAAACTTTTAATGAACGAACCTTAAAGTTACTGAACCGCCGCCATTCTGCCATGCAAGCTATCAATGCAGTAGAGGAATGTAGAAAAGCAGGATTCAAGAATATCAGCATCGACTTGATGTACGGGCTTCCGGGTGAAACCAAAGAAAGTTGGAAAGAAGACCTGCAAAAAGCCATCAGTCTCCATGTGGAACATATATCTGCCTACCACCTCATCTATGAAGAAGGAACACGCCTCTATGACATGTTGCAAAAACACAAAGTGGCAGAAGTAGATGAGGACAGCAGTGTCACTTTCTTTGCCATGATGATTGAAGCGCTGACAAAAGCAGGATATGTACATTATGAAATATCCAACTTTTGCCGTCCGGGGATGTTGTCACAACATAACTCCAGTTACTGGACAGGAAAAAAATATTTAGGTTGCGGACCTTCGGCACATTCTTATAACGGTATTGAAAGGCAGTGGAATATTTCTTCACTAAAAGAATATATGCAAAGCATAGAACTGGGAGTCATCCCGGCAGAGATAGAAGAACTAGACCTTCATACCCGTTACAATGATTTCATCATCACTTCCTTACGTACAATGTGGGGATTGCCTCTTTCACGATTAAAAAAAGAGTTTGGCGAGGAACTCTATGCTTATTGTCTAAAGAATGCAAAAAAACATCTTGATAATAACAAACTAACAGAGAAAAGCAATACCTTGCTCCTCACTAAAAGCGGAATATTTATATCAGACGGAATAATGAGCGATTTGCTTTGGGTGGAGGACTAAACAAACTTACATGAAAGAATTACAAGCGACCAGACTTCTAGAAGAGATAAAAAGGCACAACTCACAAACTGCATTCAGAGAGTTATACGACCTTTATTATAATCGTCTGTTCCGAGTTGCTTTCTATTACCTACACACTGATGAATGGGCACAAGAAGTAGTGCTTGACGTATTTCTTAATCTATGGAACAATCGTTCCAAATTACTTATACCCGATAATTTCGATAAATACAGCTTCGTCCTCATAAAAAATGCTTCTTTTAACTATTTGAGAAAAGAACAAAAACATGAAACATCTCCTATCGACTCTATAAGTGAAGTATCTTCGGATGAATCTTCACCTGAACAGGAAATGTTGGATGAAGAATTATTTCTTGTCTACCTGAAAGCTCTTGATGAATTGCCGGAACGTTGCAGGGAAGTTTTTCTTTTGCTCCGTGAAGAAAAGATGAGTTATGCACAAGTAGCAGAACAACTTAATATCAGTACAAAAACTGTAGATGCACAGTTGCAAAAAGCGGTATCAAGACTCAAAGAAAAAATAAATCAATATTTTCAGGAAAGTCCATAGGGAGATTTTATAAATGAGTTGTCTTTATCTTTGTAACCCTCTTAATAAAACAATATGAGTAGAATACCTAAAACAGATAAAGAACTCGACGATTTACTGAACCGCCTTGCTTCCTCTACTCATTCCCCGCAAAAAGAATTTAGTGCCGGGAATAGCTATAATAAATTAGAAAAGAATATTATCATCAGAAAACCTTTCAGAAGAAAGCCCTATAAATATGTGTCGATTGCGGCTGCTATTATCCTTATTTTAGGTTTTGCATGGATGCATTGGAATAGCCAACATTCTGCCTATATTATCACCATACAAACACTTGCCGAAACAAAAACAATATCTCTGCCTGATGGAACAAAAGTCATACTAAATCATTTCTCCTCATTAAGTTATCCTGAAAAATTTAGTAAAGACACCCGTAGCGTAAAACTATCCGGCGAAGGTTATTTTGAGGTGGCAAAGAACCCTAAAAAACCTTTTACCGTGACAACTGAAGAAATAAAAGTTCGCGTATTGGGAACTCATTTCAATATAAACGCCTATTCCAACAACCTGGATGTAACAACAACTCTACTTGAAGGTAAAGTAGAAGTAACAGATAAGAATAATACAGATAAAATAACCTTAAAACCAAATGAAACTGCCATATACGACAAAGTAACTACTACTCTCGTACAACAAAAAGACAAGAATCCGCAAAATGAAATAGCTTGGTGTGACGGAAATATACTATTTGACAACATGCCGCTTAAAGAAATAGCACGGGAATTATCTAACAGATTCGGAGTCGATATTCAGATTGCAGACAGTAATCTACAAGACTTTAGGCTCACAGCTCGCTTCACTGATAAAGAAGAATTAATTGAAATTCTGGAGTTACTGCAAAATACCGGCAACTTCACAATAGAACAGACTACAAAAACTATAAGACTAAAAACTAAACTAAACTGACATGAGAAGACAACTTCTTGTTTCACATCGTACCAAAGCCTTGGCTTTGGTACTGATGCTGACATTTTATGCTCCTATCCTTTGGGCGCAACAGCCACTTTTTAATCTGCAAATTAAGAATGCAGACCTGAAACAGCTTATCCAAAAAGTAGAAAGTATTTCCAACTACTCCTTTATTTATGGAGAAGACATCGAACTATCCAAAAGAATAACTCTTAACTTAAAGAGAAAGAACATTCATGAAATACTTTTTGCCGCATTTAAAGACACCCCGATTAGCTATAAAATTGAGAAGAAACATATATTGTTATGGAAAAAAGAGATTAAACCTATAAGCCGCAAATATACTATCAGCGGATATATAACAGACGGAACGTCTTCGGAGACGTTGATTGGCGCAAATATTTTTGAGATTCGTCACAGTCAGGGCAGCGTTACCAATCCTTACGGTTTTTACAGCATCACTTTACCCGAAGGAGATGTTTCCATTAACTACTCCTATATAGGCTATGCTACCCAAAAGAATAATTTTATTCTTCAAAAAGATACAATTCTCAATATACCCATGAAGAGCAATAATCAACTGGAAGAAGTGGTTATTATCTCAAACAAGACAGAAACAGGATTACTTGCCACTCAAATGGGATCAATGGATATTCCACTCAATCATATTAAGAATACTCCAAGTTTCCTTGGAGAAGCCGATGTTTTAAAATCCATCCAATTACTCCCCGGAGTACAAGCTGGAACAGAAGGAACGGCAGGAATGTATGTACGCGGAGGTGGTCCCGATGAAAACCTGTATTTGTTAGATGGAGTACCTTTATATAATGTAGAACATCTATTCGGATTCTTTTCAGTATTTACCCCCGAAGCCGTTAAAAAGGTTAGTTTATTTAAAAGCAGTTTCCCGGCACGGTTTGGCGGACGGCTATCTTCCGTGGTCGATGTCCGCACCAATGATGGAGATATGAAAACATACCACGGGAGCTTTTCTATTGGATTATTATCTTCCAAAATAAACTTTGAAGGTCCTATTATCAAAAATAAAACTGCATTTAATATCTCGGCGAGACGCTCATATGTGGATATACTATCGCGCCCATTTATGCCTAAAGACAATAAATTCTATTATTATATGTATGACGTTAATGCAAAAATCAATCACCGCTTCAATGATAAAAGCCGTCTTTTTCTTAGTGTCTATAACGGTATGGATAAGTTTTATTGGAAATTGGATGAGAATTACAGCAGTTCAACTACCCAAGCCGATATGGGAATGAAATGGGGAAGTACAGTTGCCTCCCTGAGATGGAATTATATATTCAATAATAAATTATTCAGTAACACTACAGTTGCCTATAATAACTTCCATTTCAATTTGAGTTCTGCCAATTATCAAAAATACACTTCAACCGGCAGTCTGAACGAAACAGATTACAAAAGCAACTATAAATCGGGAATAAAAGATATTTCTTATAACATTGACTTTGATTACAGCCCTACTCCCCGGCACAATATCAAATTTGGAGGAGGATATCTATACCATACATTCAGACCGGAGGTACAGACTTCACGATTTAAAGAATATAATGAAACCTCGACAACTGATACAATATATAATAACACTTCAAACAGAAACATATATGCTCATGAAGCCTCGATTTATATAGAAGATAATTTTGAGATAAGCAAACGTATCAGAATCAATGCCGGATTACATTTATCTCTTTTCAATGTAGATAAAAGTACCTATACATCCTTGCAACCGCGTTTATCCATGCGATACCAGATGCTAAAAGATTTCGCAATGAAAGCATCATTCACCAAAATGAATCAATATATTCACCTGCTGTCTAATTCCAGTCTGTCTTTACCAACAGACTTGTGGGTACCTGTTACCGATAAAGTCAAACCCATGCAGGCATACCAATATTCAGTTGGAGGATATTACACAGGAATAAAAGGATGGGAATTATCTGTGGAAGGATATTACAAAGACATGCATAATGTTGTTGAATACAAAGACGGAGCCTCTTTCCTCGGAACATCCAAAGGTTGGGAAGATAAAATAGAGATGGGCAAGGGACGTTCCTTTGGTCTTGAATTTATGGCGCAAAAGACAATAGGCAAAACTACAGGTTGGATCTCATATACTCTTGCCAAAGCAGACCGGAAGTTTGCAGAAATCAATAACAATATAAGATTTCCATATAAATATGACAGAAGGCATAACATAAATCTCACTGTGAATCACAAATTCAATGAAAGGATAGATGTAAGTGCTTCTTGGGTAATGGCTACGGGAGGAGTAGCAACAGTAGCCGAACAAGTTACGACCATTATTCGTCCGGCATACGGAGATCCTAAAAATGGCGATATAGGAATAACAGAAGAAAACTTTATAGAAAGCAGAAATAACTACCGGCTTCCAATCAGCCACCGTTTAAATGTCGGAGTTAATTTTCGCAAAAAGACAAAACATGGAGAAAGAATTTGGAATGTAAGCTTGTACAATGCATACAATGCAATGAATCCCTCTTTCGTTTACAAGAAAAAATCCGATGGAGAATATCCTGTTTTCAAAAAGATAACTATCCTTCCATGCATACCATCATTCAGCTACACTTATAAATTTTAAAAACTCATGAATAAATATATCATATATACATTATCTATAATAAGCCTCTTTCTGGCTTCCTGTGAAAAGGAAATTTCCTTTAATGACAAAAACAAAAAAACTTTATTAGTCATAAATGCTCTTTTGGATGCTACTAAATCCGAGAATTGTATTTATCTGAATCTCACGGGAAGCAACCAATCTGTTGAAGTTAAAGACGCTATTGTAAATATATACATCAACGGAGTTTTGAAAGAAACTGCCAATTATAAAGAGGATACAGAATATGGCAGAGGAAATCATTTTTATTCTGTCACATCTTCTTTTAATCCGGAAGATAAAATTGAAGTAGAAGCCATTACACAAGACGGAAAATATCACGCAAATGCACAGGTTAACGTCCCTATTCCCATATCTATCACTCATATTGATACAACAACTGTTATCAAAAACAATGAGTTTGATAATCAGCCTATAAAATATCTTCGTTTTAAAATTACATTCAAAGACCGTCCCAATGAAAATAATTTCTATAGGCTTGCCATAGAAAGAAAAGACACATGGAAATCTTCTTCCGCACAACAAGAAACGATCAAAACAGAATATAACTATGATATTATAAACAAAGAAGATGTTGTGTTAACTGACGGCAATCCCAGTTATGTGGAAGATGATGATTTAAGCGATTTATTCGGGCAAGCCAAGAACATTTATAGTGTATTCGATGATTCCCGATTTAAAAATAAAGAATACACCATGACAGTAAGTATGCTTATAGGCACCCCTTTCCCCAGCAATCCGGGACAAGAAGAGTTATTTACTAAGACCATGACAGTAAAGCTTCTCTCAATATCCGAAGCAGAATATTATTATTTCAAAGCTCTAAATATATTCGATTCCGATGGCTATAATGAAGTGATATATGAGCCGGTACGTTTTCCAAGTAATGTAAATGGAGGAACCGGAATTGTTGGAGTTAGTACGGAAAGCAGGCAAAGTTACCCTTTAATGAAAATCAAATTTGATTCAATGGGAAACATAATAAACTAATTGGTAAAACAAGCGAAAAGCCTTACCTTTGCCACTCATTTATAAAAGCACGGCTACAAAATTATGTTCATCATCACCATCATATCCCTGATGCTCACCGGAGTATTGCTTGGCTACACAGCACGCCGGAAGAATCTTAGATTTATACAACGGATTATAACCCTTCTCATATGGATATTGCTGTTCCTGTTGGGAACGGAAGTGGGACATAATAAAGCTATCATTAACGGCCTGCATACTATCGGACTGGAAGCACTTATCATCACATTGGCAGGAGTTGCGGGAAGTGTATTGGCTTCATGGGGATTGTGGACGTATATCAATAAAAAGAGGGATATGAAAGGAGGCAAAGCATGAAAGGCAGCCTCATCATTATCGGTTTCTTTGTTTTGGGTATCTTAGCAGGTCTGTATAATATTATCCCCGCAGATATTCATCAGTATAATCTCAGTCTTTATGCCCTTTGCGGTTTGATGTTTTGTGTAGGTATCAGTGTGGGAAGCGATCCGAACACTATTCTCAGTTTCAGAAAGCTGAATCCACGTCTGGCTTTTCTGCCTCTAATGACTATTCTCGGCACATTGGCAGGCTGTATTGTTGTCGGACTGATTTGGAACAGGCATGCACTGACCGACTATTGTGCCATAGGTTCCGGCTTTGGTTATTATTCCCTTTCAAGTATCATCATCACCGAATATAAAGGAGCCGAATTAGGAACCATCGCATTGCTCAGTAACATCATACGTGAAGTGATAGCCTTGCTCTGTGCCCCTTTATTTGGAAAGTACTTTGGCCCTCTCTCCCCTATTTCCGTAGGTGGTGCCACTACGATGGATACCACTTTACCAATTATCAGCAGAGTATCGGGAAAGGAGTTTGTAGTAGTCTCTATCTTTCACGGTTGCCTTGTAGATTTCTCCGTAACTTTCCTTGTTACTTTGTTCTGTTCCCTGTAACACAAACGTTTTCAGTTTTTTAAGTTTCTTTTATGGCTCGTTTCCTAATCTTTTTGATGCTTTCCTTGTTTAATGGAGAAAACATCTAAACTTATGATTATGGAAGAATTAATGTCTAATGTGAAGTATGATGCAGCTAAAGTAATAAGTGAAGCTGTGGGACACAATCAACAGTTTTGTACACCAAGTCATGTGGGAGCATACATAACAACCTTAAAACTATCGGTAGACACCGTTCCGGCAAAGGAAATGGATGCCATTACAGAAGTAATAGTAGCAACCAACCGATGCGAACGCAACGACGCATACATGGGACAAGTCAACTTATTTCCTCACGCTCGTTTCTGCGGACTGGAAGGAGCTGTATGGGGACTGGATTTAGCAAAAAGCGACGAACCGGAAGAACCATTATATATGCAAGCCATGCCGGACGGTACAGAAATTCCGGTAGTAAACATCAAACCTTTGCTGCATGCTACCGAACGTCTGTTCGGACAATATAATCAACAACGCTTTCCTATCCTGCCGGGAGCCAATGTTTTAGGTTCGGGAAGAAAAGCTATTGCCAAAGGACCTACCTGGACGTGGGCGGTTATCGGTGTCGGCATTCCCGCCAATCGTGATTTCGGTGCTTGCTTCCTGGTTGAGGATGCCAGTGCACATGGTGACTATAACACCACAGAAGGGGAAATCATCGGCTACCTGAAAGGAATACAAAGAAAAGTAACAAACGGAATAGCACTGAGTGCCAAAGACCTCGACGTGGCACTCGGAAAGATTTATATTGGTTTCAAATACGTCTTCACAGAACCGGATCAACTGGGCTGTGCCATGGCTTGCACCCCATTTGTTCGTTTAGCAGAAGGAGCTATACCACAAGGAGCACAGGCAGCAGATTTACAAAGCTTATCCATCTCACAATGGGAACAGGTTTTAGACCTGCCGGAACTGACGATTGATGATTGATAATTGATGATTTAAATAAAAACGCGAATGGTTTCAGTTATGCCATTCGCGTTTTCTTTTCTATTTTATCGTAACCATTGTTGCCCCGAATCCATATTCCCGGAAAGAAGCATCCTGATAAGGATAATTCTTATATTTGCGTTTCAACTCATCCAATATGGCTTTACGAAGTACACCATCGCCCTTACCATGAATAAAGACAATCTTTTGCCCCTTTTTATCCCGGTATTGTTCAAGCACTTCACGGAACTTATCCAACTGATAGGTTAGTATTTCACCACTACCCATACCACCCGTACTATCCAGCAATTCGTCAATATGCAAATCAACCTCAACTATTTCATTGGCAGGTTTATGTTTCACGATAGGCTGAACTCTCGGTTTATCCACATTCTTTTTCTGCAAAAGCGCTTCCTGCAAATCCTCTGCCGAAACAAACATTTGCTTGGCAGGAAGATCGTTCTTCACAATATCGTATAGCAATGCCGGTTCTTCAAAGTAAACAGATTCACGGAAAGTATGAAGTTTATAGAACTTCACTGTATCAATGCGCAGTTCCACACTGACAGCCGGCTTCAACATAAACGATTTCCCGTCTTTGAAAGCCACACACTGAACAGCTACATGCTCCAATTCGTTCAACACATCCTTTGTAAACTCTTCCAGCAGCAACTTGGTATTAGGTTCTATCAATCCGTGCGAACGATTTCTCCAATTCTTGCCTTCCGCACTGAGGTAAGTATAATACAAATAATAATTACTGTCATTCACCAAATAGGCTTCGAAAGCTGTGGACGAGATAGCTTTAATATCTTCCGGGATAAAAGCTAAAACAACATTCAGCATTTCTCCCTCGCGTGTTTCAGTGGGACGGGAAATGATTTCGGGCTTCTCTACTTTCGGAACTACCGGGGCAGGCGTTTCCGGTTTTGGTTTACGCTTCATGTTATAGTCATCAGTTTCAATCACCACACACTCTTTTATCAGCATGGGAACTTCAAAACCATCCGCATCTTCCACCTTCACTGTGTTCTTATCGACAAACCCCGTAACAATGCCTCCCCCTACTTCACTGAGGAAACGAACTTTATCTCCTATCTTTATTGCCATATTCTTTTTTCATTAATAGTTTATTCCGACAAATATCGGTATTTTTGCCGGGAAAAAGAAAATAGTATGGAAGAAACAAAGCATATTAAAATCAGCGAGTACAATTATCCCCTGCCGGATGAGCGTATTGCCAAATTTCCATTGCCCGTGCGCGACCAATCAAAGTTATTGGTTTACCGTCACGGAGAAGTAAAAGAGGACACTTTCACCTCACTGCCCGAATATCTGCCACAAGGAGCTTTAATGATTTTCAATAATACCAAAGTCATTCAGGCACGCTTGCATTTCCGCAAAGAGACAGGAGCAGAGATAGAAGTATTTTGCTTGGAACCCATACAACCGAATGATTATGTATTATCTTTCCAGCAAACACAAAAATGCAGTTGGCTCTGCATGATTGGGAACCTGAAAAAGTGGAAAGAAGGAACATTGAAAAGAGAAATAACCGTGAAAGGGAACTCACTCACGCTCAGTGCAACCCGGAGAGAAGTTCACGGAACAAGCCATTGGATAGATTTTGAATGGAACAACCCGGAAGTAACCTTTGCCGATATTCTCGAAGTATTCGGTGAACTTCCCATTCCGCCATACCTGAACAGAGAAACACAGGAAAGCGACAAGCAAACTTACCAGACCGTTTACTCCAAAATAAAAGGTTCGGTTGCCGCTCCCACTGCGGGATTGCATTTCACAGAAAGAGTTCTCGGCGCTTTAAAGGATAAAGGGGTGGAATGTGAAGAACTGACTCTCCACGTGGGAGCCGGAACATTCAAACCCGTAAAGAGTGAAGAAATAGCAGGTCACGAAATGCATACGGAGTACATATCCGTCAACAAAAAGACCATTGACAAGCTCATTGCCCATAACGGAGAAGCCATTGCAGTGGGAACAACATCGGTACGCACGCTCGAAAGCCTGTATTATATAGGAGTAACTCTGCACAATAATCCGGAAGCGAACGACTTGCACGTCACTCAATGGCAACCGTATGAAAACAAAACCCGGCTGACATCCAAAGAAGCACTTCAAGCCATTTCCGATTACTTGGAACATCATGGGATGGAGACATTGCATACAAGCACGCAAATCATCATTGCTCCGGGATATGACTATCACATAGTAAAAGCAATGGTTACCAACTTCCACCAACCACAAAGCACACTGCTATTGCTTGTGTCGGCATTTGTTAAAGGAGATTGGAGAACCATCTACGACTATGCCCTCAGCCATGATTTCCGTTTCCTCAGTTATGGAGATTCTTCTTTGCTAATTCCTTAATAAAATATCATCATATCATAAAATACTCGAACCATTGATTAAACACAACCTATATTTACCATAAGCCCGTTCAAAAGCCATCTTAAGCACATTACTACCCTGTAATAAGCACATTCGCAGGCAATGTTTACTTGTTCAACGGTTGTTGATTTATAAACTAACAGTTGTTAAACTATAAATCAACAGTTGTTAGCTTATAAATCAACAACCGTTGAACAAGCAAACCAATAGGACAGAATACGTTAATCATCGGCAATAAACCATTTGACATTCCTTTATAAAGTACCTACATTAGCTTATATCTATAAAATAGGAATAGATTACTGACATTTTATCCCCTTTTGCCCCTTACTTCGAATAGTATTCAAAATATTATCTAACATTTTGCTATTTTATTTTCTAAAACGCTATATTTGTAAGATAGAGCTGAACGTTAATTCTAATACCTAATATAACATGAAAATAGCACTCAGTAATCAGCTACCTCCTTATCCTTCTTTTGTGGAAGGCATACGCCGTGCGCCCGACCGTGGATACAAACTCACTCCCGCGCAAACCGAAGTTGCATTGAAAAATGCGTTGCGCTACATTCCCGAAGAACTTCACGCCGAGCTTGCTCCCGAATTTATGGAAGAACTCCTTACCCGGGGAAAGATATACGGATACCGTTACCGCCCGGAAGGCGACCTCAAAGCCAAACCGATTGATGAATACAAAGGCAACTGCATAGAAGGAAAGGCTTTCCAAGTAATGATAGACAATAACCTTTGTTTCGACATCGCCCTCTATCCTTATGAATTGGTTACTTATGGCGAAACAGGGCAGGTCTGCCAAAACTGGATGCAATACCGCCTCATCAAACAATACCTTGAAGTAATGACCGATGAGCAAACTCTTGTAGTGGAAAGCGGACATCCTCTGGGACTGTTCAAATCAAAGCCGGAAGCACCGAGGGTTATCATCACAAACTCCATGATGGTGGGAATGTTTGACAATCATAAAGACTGGGATATTGCCGCCCAAATGGGTGTAGCCAATTACGGGCAGATGACCGCAGGCGGATGGATGTACATCGGTCCGCAAGGCATTGTTCACGGCACATTCAACACCCTGCTCAATGCCGGACGAATGAAACTCGGCATTCCGCAAGACGGAGATTTACGCGGACACTTGTTCGTGTCATCCGGATTGGGAGGAATGAGTGGAGCACAGCCCAAAGCCGCCGAAATAGCGGGAGCAGTGGCTATCATTGCAGAAGTAGACCTCTCACGCATTAAAACAAGGCATAAACAAGGATGGGTACAATATATTTGTGACAATGTGGCCCAAGCCTTTTGCACCGCCAATTATGCCATCGGACACAAAGAACCGTGTTCCATTGCCTATCACGGCAACATTGTAGACCTGCTCGAATATGCCATAAAGAACAACATCCATATAGAACTTCTTTCCGACCAGACATCGTGCCATGCTGTTTATGAAGGTGGTTACTGTCCTGTGGGGCTGACCTTTGAAGAACGTACCCGCCTGCTGCGCGAAGACCGTGATGCTTTCTGCAAGGAAGTGGACAAGTCTCTGCACCGCCACTTCGAAGCAATCAAACAGCTTGTTGCACAAGGCACTTACTTCTTTGACTATGGCAACTCTTTCATGAAAGCCATTTATGATGCAGGAGTAAAAGAAATCTCAAAGAACGGGGTGGATGAGAAAGACGGGTTTATCTGGCCTTCTTATGTGGAAGACATTATGGGACCGGAACTGTTTGACTATGGTTACGGACCTTTCCGCTGGGTGTGTCTCAGTGGTAAACATGAAGATTTAATCAAGACAGACCATGCAGCCATGGAATGTATTGATCCGAAGCGGCGCGGACAAGACCTCGATAACTATATCTGGATACGCGATGCGGAAAAGAACAATCTTGTAGTAGGCACGCAAGCCCGCATACTTTACCAAGATGCTTTGGGAAGAATGAACATAGCCCTCCGCTTTAATAAAATGGTGCGCGACGGTGAAGTAGGTCCTATCATGCTGGGACGTGATCACCATGATGTGAGCGGAACGGATTCTCCTTTCCGTGAAACTTCAAACATAAAAGACGGAAGCAACGTAATGGCAGACATGGCCGTGCAATGCTTTGCCGGAAACTGTGCACGGGGCATGAGCCTTGTGGCACTTCACAACGGTGGCGGAGTAGGAATAGGCAAAGCCATTAACGGAGGTTTCGGCATGGTGTGTGACGGTTCGGAGCGGGTGGATAACATTCTGCGTTCATCCATGCTTTGGGATGTAATGGGCGGTGTGGCACGCCGTTCATGGGCACGCAATCCTCATGCTATGGAAACAAGTGAAGAATTTAACCGCACACATGAGGAAGGTTACCACATCACCATGCCTCACGTTGCCGACAGTGAGCTAGTTAAAAAAGTAATGAAAGATAAAGGAATTAAATAATAAAGACATGAGCTGGACAAAAATAATGGAATGTGTTCCTAACTTCAGTGAAGGACGCGACTTAGAGAAAATAGACAAGATAGTATCTCCTTTCCGTGCAAAAGAAGGTGTGAAACTATTGGATTACAGTAATGATACAGATCATAACCGCTTGGTAGTAACTGTAGTAGGCGAACCTAATGCACTGAAAGAAGCAGTAATAGAAGCTATTGGCATTGCCGTTGAACTGATTGACCTGAACAAACATTCCGGTCAGCATCCACGCATGGGAGCCGTGGATGTAGTGCCTTTCATCCCTATCAAAGGGTGCACAATGGAAGATGCCATTGCCATTTCCAAAGAAGTGGGCAAGCGGGTAGCCGAAGCCTATAACCTCCCGGTATTCTTATATGAGAAATCGGCATCGGCACCTCATCGCGAAAACCTTGCAGCCGTTAGAAAAGGAGAATTCGAGGGTATGGCGGAAAAAATACATCAACCCGAATGGCATCCGGACTTCGGCCCCGAAGAACGCCATCCCACAGCCGGGACAGTTGCTATCGGAGCACGTATGCCGCTTGTAGCCTATAACATCAACCTGAATACTCCAAGCCTTGAAATAGCACATGACATTGCAAAGAAAATCCGCTTCATCGGAGGTGGTTTGCGTTACTGCAAGGCTATGGGAGTGGAATTGACAGAAAGAAACATCACACAGGTTTCCATTAATATGACGGACTTTACCAAGACTGCCCTGTATCGTGCTTTCGAACTTGTAAGGATTGAAGCCCGCCGCTACGGAGTGAGCATCGTGGGAAGCGAAATAATCGGCCTTGTTCCTATGGAAGCATTGATAGACACGGCTTCTTATTATTTGGGACTGGAAAACTTCTCCATGCAGCAAGTACTGGAAGCACGGATAATGGAATAATGCCCCATGAACGGAAACCTGATTATAACGAATGCACATATCATTACCCCCACCGGCAAATCTGCCCGCAGGGGGAAAGATATGAACGAACTTCTTGATATTCCAAGCGGAACGGTAGAAGTTACCGGTGGCATCATTACATATGTAGGAGAAAACCGGCAGGAGTTCCCCGCAGAGTATGAAATAATAGATGCCGAGGGCAAAGTGCTTCTTCCGGGCTTTGTAGATTCGCATACACACCTTGTTTTCGGTGGCTTTCGCCCCGAAGAGTTTATGTGGAGAATGCGTGGGGACAGTTACATGAGCATCATGGAGCGCGGTGGCGGCATAGTCAATACCATGAAAGCCACCCGTGAAGCTTCATTCGATGAACTGAAAACCAAAGCGGAGTGGTTCATTGAAGTAATGAGCCGCATGGGAGTAACTACCGTGGAAGGCAAAAGCGGTTACGGATTAGACCGTGACACCGAACTGAAACAACTGGAAGTGATGCAAGCCATCAATAACAACTCCGACCGTAAAGTGGATATTGCCGCGACTTTCCTCGGAGCACATGCGCTGCCGCCCGAATATAAAGGAAAAGAAGATGAATATATCGACTTTTTAATCAACGAAATGCTTCCTCTGATCAAAGAAAAAGGATTGGCAGAGAATTGCGATGTATTCTGCGAAAAGGGAGTATTTACCGTTGAGCAATCCCGTCGATTGCTTTCGGCAGCCAAGCAGTGGGGATATGGAGTAAAGTTACATGCCGATGAAATAGTAAGCTTCGGCGGCTCGGAACTTGCCGGAGAATTGAAAGCCCTCAGTGCCGACCATTTGCTTCATGCATCGGATAAGGGCATAGAAGCTATGGCAAATAACGGAGTAGTTGCCACTCTCCTGCCGTTAACCGCCTTTACACTCCGCGAACCATATGCCCGCGGACGTGAAATGATTGATGCCGGTTGCGCCGTTGCTCTTGCAACCGACCTGAATCCCGGTAGCTGTTGTTCGGGTTCTATCCCATTGACCTTTGCCCTTGCTTGCATTTACATGAAGCTCAGTGTGGAGGAAGCCATTACCGCTTTGACACTCAATGGCGCAGCAGCCATTAACCGTGCCGACCGTATAGGCAGCATCGAAATCGGCAAAGAAGGAGACTTTGCCCTGCTTGATACCGATACACACTATGCTCTCCCCTATTACACGGGAATGAACTCCGTGCAATGCACCATAAAGAAAGGAAATATCGTTTATTATTCACCCATAAATTAAAATACCATGTTGACAGACCTTACCATAAAAGATTTTCTAAATAAAGTAGCAGGCAGTGATCCTGTTCCCGGCGGAGGAAGCATTTCTGCCCTCAATGCTGCCATTGCAGCCTCTCTCACGGCAATGGTTGCCAATCTCACCTTAGGCAGAAAGAAGTATGCCGAAGTAGAAGAAAGAATGAAGATGCTTGCAGCTAAAGCAGAACTGATCAGCGACCTGTTCTTGGATTATGTAAATAAAGATGCGGAAGCATACGAATTAGTATTCTCTGCATACAAACTGCCTAAAGATACGGAAGAAGAAAAAGCGAAACGTAGCGAAGTTATTCAGAAAGCCACCAAGCATGCCGCAAAAATACCTATGGAAGTAGCACGCAGCACCAATGACATTCTGAACAGCATCGAAGATGTTGCACGCAACGGAAACAGTAATGCGATAACCGATGCTTGTGTGGCAATGATGTGTGCCCGTACTGCCATATTAGGAGCTTTGCTCAACGTGCGCATCAACCTTTCTTCCATTAAAGATGAAGACTTCGTGAAACAATTCACGGCAGAAGCCGACGAACTGGAAAAGGCTGCATGCAAAAAGGAACAGATGTTACTAACATTCGCTAAAGAAACACACGGATTATGAGCAAGAACGTTTATCATGTAGGTTCGGGCGACCTCACATTTGATGTCATCGAACGTATCATCAACGAAAACCTGAAACTGGAACTCGCACCGGAAGCAAAAGAACGTATTCAGAAGTGCCGGGATTATCTGGATAAAAAGACAGAAACCTCGGATGCTCCCCTCTATGGTATCACCACCGGTTTCGGTTCTTTATGCAGCCACAATATATCACCGGACGAACTAAGCACCTTGCAAGAGAATCTTGTGAAGAGTCATGCATGCAGTGTCGGTGCGGAAATCAGCCCCGTTATCATCAAATTGATGATGTTGCTGAAAGCCCATGCACTGTCATTGGGACATAGCGGTGTGCAGGTCATTACCGTGCAACGCATTATCGACTTCTTCAACAACGATGTAATGCCTATCGTTTATGACCGGGGCTCGCTTGGTGCATCGGGCGACCTTGCTCCGTTGGCTAATCTTTTCCTCCCGCTTATCGGCGTGGGCGATGTATATTATAAAGGAAAGAAATGTGAAGCAATCAGCGTTCTAGATGAATTCGGCTGGGCACCCGTGAAGCTGATGAGCAAAGAAGGGTTGGCGTTGCTGAACGGAACTCAGTTTATGAGTGCAAACGGTGTTTTCGCCATTCTCAAAGCCCGCAAAATCATGAAGAGTGCCGACCTCATTGCCGCCCTCTCCCTTGAGGCATTCGACGGGCGTATTGATCCGTTCATGGATTGCATACAGCAGATGCGCCCTCACCCGGGACAGATAGAAACAGGAAAAGCATTCCGCACGTTACTCGAAGGAAGTGAGATTATCGCACAACCCGGTAAGCATGTGCAAGATCCTTACTCTTTCCGTTGCGTTCCCCAAGTTCACGGAGCTACGAAAGATGCCATCCGTTATGTGTCCTCCGTACTTTTAACCGAGATAAACTCCGTTACAGATAACCCGACAATCTTCCCCGATGAAGATTTAATCATATCGGGAGGCAACTTCCACGGACAGCCTTTGGCTATCTCTTATGATTTCCTCGCCATAGCCCTTGCCGAGTTGGGTAATATCTCCGAACGCCGTGTATCACAGCTTATCATGGGACTCAGAGGTTTACCCGAATTCCTTGTTGCCGAACCGGGGCTGAACTCAGGTTTCATGATTCCGCAATATGCTGCGGCATCTATGGTGAGCCAGAACAAAATGTATTGCTATGCTGCCAGCAGTGACTCCATCGTGTCCTCCAACGGACAGGAAGACCATGTGAGTATGGGGGCAAACGCTGCAACCAAGCTTTATAAAATATTGGATAATCTGGAGCACATTCTTGCCATCGAACTTATGAATGCAGCACAGGGAATAGACTTCCGCCGCCCGCTAAAGACATCCCCCATCCTCGAACGTTTCCTTTCTGCCTATCGCAAGGAAGTGCCTTTCGTGAAAGAAGATATTGTGATGTACAAGGAGATACATAAAACCGTAGCGTTTCTGAAAAGAACCAAAATAGAATATTAATATCCAATCTTTGTTTAATTAACCTGTGGAAGAGGATAGCCGGCTCCGGCTATTCTCTTTCTTTTTATCTCATGACAACTATCGGCAAATCCAACGGACCTTCAACTGTGGAACGGGTCCGGATCCAACCTCTTTTCGGTCCCGGTATAAGCGGACTGTATGTGAGGACATGGCGTATTCTTGCCTTCTGCTGCTCTGTAAACTCATTTAAATAACTAAAGGCATAATCCATAATATTTCGTGAAGTAAAATCAATATCTCGTACACAATCATGACGCCAAGCTAACTTTTCAAAAGAAAACTTACTGTCCTGCAAGCTTCTCACCCCATCTACATAAGTATCCCGGTTGTAAGTATAAGTATCTGTACAATAGTCTGTATCTTTACAAACGCTGACACCGTTTTCGGCAGCTTCGGAAAATACGTGATACAATCCCAAATAATGTCCGAGTTCATGGGCTAACGTGATAGCCATGTCATTCTGATTAGGTAGTGCGGCAGTAGTTTTCTCATAAATATAAGCATTATTGATGGACACACAATAGGCATATTTAAGATTAGTTCCGGTCACGTGCCCGGAAACGTTTTCGGTACCTTCCAAAGGATTTTGTATGGGGGAATACGGAAAGTGGGATACACCCATAACATCCTCTTCCGTAAATGTATATACCATTACATTGATATAGTCGTTCGGTTCCCATATCAAATAATTATAGATACCTTTATTACCGAACATGAAATCATCAATATCAATGGTGGCGGTATTCCATTCGATACGTTCCACACCGGGTTCGGACAATGCTCTGCCTTCAGGATCTTTTGTGGCAAGTACGAATTCCACATTCATATTTGCGCTGCCTGGTCCCGCATTCAGGTAAAGCTCATTTACTCTCTTCAGAATTTCGGGCAATCTGCCGGGCTCAACGTATTGTTTGCTGTCGTTTTTATCGTGATAGAGCACATGAAAAATAACCGGGAGCTTATAATGATAGTCCTCCGGAGAGATATTGGCTCCGTCTTGATTTAATTGAATACTCCTGCTATCTGACTTATCCGAAGAAATAGTTATAGTTGCAGTTCGGGCAGATAGTTCTATATTTGCTTCAACCTTAATTGTAATCTTTTGGTTACCATTCCCTTTTTCGGGGACAACAGTGCACCATGTTGCATTATCAGACACAACCCATGCATCACTGCTCATGACATCTACTTCCAGTGTTGCACCATCACTGCTGACATTATTGAATACGGATTGTGACACTTCCAATGATGACGAATCGTCCTCACAACCACTAAAACCAATAAGTAATATAAGTATTAAGAATAAATATTTCACTCTCATAATCAAGAACTTTATCTTTAAGAACACACGGTTTAAAGATAATGTTTTTAAATATATAAGACAATCTTATCAGATGTATTATTCTCCTTTAGTATCTTTGCACCCGGAAATTAAGAGAAAACTAATGAAAAGCGACAATAAAGAAGAGATGTTCCCTTTAGTGGATGAACAGGGAAACATCATGGGGGCAGCCACCCGTGGAGAATGTCACAACGGAAGCAAGATGCTTCATCCGGTAGTTCACCTGCATGTGTTCAATGGCAAAGGAGAACTCTATCTGCAAAAACGCCCCGCATGGAAAGACATACAACCCGACAAATGGGACACTGCGGTAGGCGGACACATCGACTTAGGTGAAAGTGTGGAGATAGCCTTAAAAAGAGAAGTACGTGAGGAATTGGGTATAACAGATTTCACTCCCGAATTTATCACTTCTTATGTGTTTGAATCGGAAAGAGAAAAAGAACTTGTCTTTGTTCACAAAACTACATACGACGGTGAAATCACTCCAAACTGTGAGGAACTGGATGGAGGACGTTTTTGGAGCATCGAAGAGATAAAGGAAAACATCGGACAAGGAGTGTTTACTCCGAACTTTGAGAATGAGGTTCTGAAGGTAAAGCTCTTTTAATTAAGCCCAAACATACGTACATCTTGATTGAAACATACGGTCACCTTAGCATAAAGATAAGGACATATTCATAACTACCCGTACACCTTTTTCGGGAAAGGTGTAGACTATTTATAATAAAGAAGTAGGCTTATTTCAAAAAAGAAGTAGAGCTAATAAGAAAGTAACAGAAACACCCTTATGAGGACATAACTATGTAAAGATACAACATTTCTAACAGATTTCCAAATTTCAAATTGGTTTGGATATGAAAAAAGGGTGGAGTAATCTCCACCCTTTTTTCGTATCATTATACTTGTTATTCTATTTTGCCAGACTGTAAACAATATCCATAACCTGTTTACCTATTTCATCGGCAGCTTCCATAGTTGAGGCTTCGGAATATACGCGGATAATAGGTTCTGTGTTACTTTTACGGAGATGAACCCATTTATCGGGAAAATCAATCTTCACACCGTCTATATCGTTTATCTCTTCATTCTTATACAATTCTTTCACTTTGGCAAGAATAGCATCCACATCTGTTTCAGGAGTGAGGTCAATGCGATTCTTCGCAATGAAGTATGGAGGGTAAGTTGCACGAAGCTCGCTTACTTTCTTTCCTTCGTGAGCCAAATGACTAAGGAAAAGAGCAATTCCAACCAAAGCATCACGTCCGTAATGACTTTCCGGATAGATAACTCCACCATTGCCTTCACCACCAATCACAGCATTTGTTGCTTTCATCTTGGTTACTACATTTACTTCACCCACAGCAGCAGCATTATATTCTTGCCCGTACTTACGAGTAACATCACGCAACGCACGGGTTGAACTCAAGTTTGAAACAGTATTTCCCGGAGTGTGCTTCAACACATAGTCGGCAACCGTTACCAAAGTATATTCTTCTCCATACATCGCACCATTCTCACAAATCATCGCAAGACGGTCAACATCGGGATCCACAACAAAAGCTACATCGGCTTTGCCACCTTTCATCAGGTTCATAATATCTCCCAGATTCTTTTCCAATGGTTCCGGATTGTGCTGGAAGTTTCCCGTAGGTTCACAATAAAGCTTTTCTACATGCTTCACTCCCAAACGCTCAAGCAACTCGGGAAGAATGATACCACCCACTGAGTTAACACAATCTATGGCTACTCTGAAACCGGCTTTCCTGATTGCTTCAACATCAACCAATTTCAAAGCCAAGACACTGTCTATATGTTTTTGATTATAAGTGTTGTCTTCACGATAAGAACCAAGACTGTCTACATCTGCAAAATCAAACTCTTCGGCTTCGGCAATGCGCAGTACCTCGTTTCCTTCGGCTGCATTCAGGAACTCTCCATGTTCGTTAAGCAACTTCAATGCATTCCATTGCTTCGGATTGTGGCTGGCAGTAAGAATTATACCTCCACATGCACCTTCCATAGTCACGGCAAGTTCGGTAGTAGGAGTAGAAGCCAAACCGATGTTTACCACATCAAATCCCATTCCCATCAACGTTCCGCAAACAACATTCTTTACCATTTCTCCGGAAATACGTGCATCACGACCTACTACAATCTTATTGCCCTTACATGTGCAAGTCTTTCTTATCAAAGTAGCATATGCCGAAGTGAACTTCACAATGTCGAGTGGATTTAATCCCTCTCCCGCGTGTCCGCCGATAGTGCCACGGATACCGGAAATAGATTTTATTAGTGTCATAAAAATGTTTGTTTTATAAAGATATTAGATTAGATATTTTGTATCTTTTACTCCCAAATCCTATAAATGAGTTCGTAAGCATACGGATATACATACTTCTGTGCATACGTATGTCCCATTTTAGATGGAACTATCAATTTTACATGAGCTTTGTGCCCTACATATTCCAAAGGCAACAACCAACCTGACGGAACGGCTGTACTATAATCAAAGCCATATATATTAGTTGCTAATGATCCTTCCGTAAACTGACCATAAGAATAAGTCCCACTCTTAATATAATTGAACACCTCCAACCCATTAGCAGTAAACCAATTGCTATTATTATATACTGTATCTTGCTCTATAAGATCATATTCAATGCAACGCACTGTTATCTGGTCATTATTCTCCGGTTTTATTGTATATCCATTCTCATCCTTAGCTCCCCTATCCACAATATTCATATACACACCATTATCCTTGAACAATACATATTCATTGGGTGCTGTCATAGTGTCCTTTCGTGAAAGCAATTCATCAATACTGATTACTTTTATATCATTTCTACTGATGTAACCATCTATTGCATCTTTTTCGTCTTCCAACATCTCTGCATAGGTCTTATTATCATCGCAGCTTTGAAAAGCCCAGCCCAGCAACATCAACGAAAAGAGCAGTAAAGTAAGTTTCTTCATATTTTATTTAAACTAATTTCGGACAAAAGTAATGAATAGGTTCATAAGTATTGCAATAATTTGGTGCAATTATGCTTAAATAACTATTTTTTAGCCGTTAAAAGTGGTTGATATTTCACTAAAGCCTGTTCAAAAAGTTCTATTGCTTCTTCCATAGTTCCTCTAAACTCCCCACCGGACGCATTCAAATGACCGCCACCATTGAAGAATTCGGCAGCTACCTTGTTACAAGGAAAGTCCCCTACCGAGCGTAAAGAAATCTTAATCATATCTATTTCCGTATCTTCACGGAAGAAAGCTGTAAAGCGCACATCTTTAATGGAAAGAGGAATGTTCACAAACCCCTCTGAATCTCCTTTTACATAGTTGAACTGTCCCTGTTCTTCTTTTGTAAGAGAAATCATGGCAGCGTTATAAGCTCCATAAACTTTCATCTTAGAGTATAAAATATATCCCATCAAACGAAGACGACTCTCGGAATATGTGTTATAAACCTTTCTATAGATTTCATCTTTATCAATACCTTTGGACAGTAGTTCACCGATAATGAAATAAATCTCACGGTCGTTCGAGTTATAAGTAAAACCTCCCGTGTCGGTCATCATGCCGGTATAAATACATTCGGCTCCCTCTTTCGATATATCTTCAAAATAACCCAAGCGGCAAATCAGACGAAAAACAAGTTCCGAAGTAGAAGATATTTCGGGATGGGAAATAACAATGGAACAAAAATCTTCCGGGAAAGGATGATGATCTACCATTATCTTTCTTGCAGAAGATGCAAGCACCGCATCTGCCATTGCATCAATGCGCTTGATAGCATTAAAGTCAAGACAACAAATAACATCGGCTTCTGCAATCAGCTTATCGGCAAATTCTTTGTATCTGTCATAGCGGAGTACATCTTTTGCACCCGGCATCCATTTCAAGAAGTCCGGGAAAGCATTGGGAACAATCACCGTCACGTTCTTATCTTGGGAATCAAGGAAATGATAAAGTCCCAAAGAAGAACCTATTGCATCGCCATCGGGGGAAACATGAGATACAATTACAATTTTATCCGCTCTCTCAAACCATTTGTTAAAGTGGTCTATCTTTGACTGTTCTATTACTTTCGTTAACATCGTTATCTTTAATCTTTCTATTTTAAGTTTGCAAAAATACGAAATTATTCGACTCATAGGTCGATATACAAAGAACCTTTTTCTGAAATAGAAATAAAATCCAGCCCTAAGAGTCTGCATTCATCTTTCAGTTCGGTCAACCTGCCTGTGTTTAGAGAAGAATCAAGAATTACTTTTTTTATGGTAAACAAGGTCTTTAATTCTGCTAATCTTCCCCGATACCCTTTACAAACGTACAGGTAATCTATCAATAACGGCTTATCTGCCGTTTTGTTCCGCCAACGACTGTCAGTGAGCAAACAAACAGTCTTTTTCCGGAAATGTACAATATCATTGTTTCTCCATATCCCCGGAACATTTTGATCGGTAGCTATCAGCAACGGAAAATCCATTTGTCTGCTATCCCAATATCGTTGATAAGATTTCTGCATACGCTTTATTGCTTTTTCGTCCCCCACAGATACCAGATAAGAAGATTTACGGGAATTTATAAAATGAACAGCAGGACAAGCGGTGTTGTCATAAAAAATAATGGAAGCCCCACTCCTATCCATGAATTGACAAGTTGTGTGATAAAAGCATAATAGCAATATTGTCACTCCTGCATATAGCATAGCTTTGCGATACTTCCTTACCACATACAGAGCAATCAATAGAATGACAAAATAAAACACAGCAATATCCACAGGAGTAACCCATAAATGCCGGATAGATGAATAAGGTAAATTCCCTATATATTCCGTCCATTGATTCAATAAACCAATCATCCAGCCAACCACATTTACCACATACGATTGAATGACAGGTACAGCACTCAATAGCAACATTCCTACAGTAACATACATAATAGCAAATACCCAAGGAATAGCAAATAAGTTTGTCAAAAGGAAATAAACAGGAAAACTGGAGAAATAATACATCACAATGGGGTAAGTTCCAATTTGCGCAGCTATGGTAACCGTTGTCACTCCCCAGATATATTGTCCTATCCTACTTTTCACCTTTAGTTGTTTATACAGAAAAGGTTGAACCACCACAATAGAAGCCACCGCAACAAATGAGAGTTGAAAGCTCACATCGAAAAGGTAAAACGGATTCCAAAGCAGCATGAGACAAGCAGCTACCGCCAAGACATTGAGAGTCATTCCCTCCGTTTTCCCCATTCTTGCCAGAATCAGCAAAGAAAACATAATCACAGAACGGACTACAGAAGGCGAAAATCCGGTAAAGCAGGCATATCCCCACAATAAAACGATAACAAATAAATGTCCGGAAATAAACAATACTCTTGAACGGTTCGTCCAACAAAGCAACCCTACAAACAGAGTACAGATAATCCCTATATGCAACCCCGACAGAGCTAACAGATGGCTCACTCCCGAAGTAGAATATGCCTCTTTCACTTCCTCGCTTAAATCCTCTTTATACCCCAAAGTTAAAGCAGAAAGCACAGACTGTTCATCCCCTTCAAAACCCAAGTGGCGATAATAATCAATAGCCTGCGTTCTATAAATTTCCGCTTTCTGTCCGAATGATGCAATGGAAGTTCGTCCCAACAACTTCCAATGCCCGGAACCCACAAAGCCTGTTCCGGCTATTCCTTTACGAACCAAATAAGTCGCATAATCAATCTCCTCGGGATTAGAACGACTGTCGGGAGATGCAATTTTTACATAGAGCATAAGCCTATCGCCATATTTCAAAGTTCCATTCAAAGAATCTTTTGACAAATAGAGCAGCGCTTTCCTGTTAACCGGAGTTTTACTTATAGAATCTGTTACGGAGAGCACATTAACCGTACATGCAATACTTTTTGGCTTTTCGCGAGGAGTATCTGTTAAAACAACTTCGTAGAAAGTTTTATTCTTTTCCCATTTATAATGAACTTGCGATAACCGGGTAGCTGTTATCCCGATGCCTGATACAAAGAAAAACAAATAAACCGCACCTCCAAACAACCACCTGTTTGAATGTTGTCCAGCTTTATAATACAGAATAAGGAATAATAGAATGAGAACGAGTAAACAACCCATAACAACGACTGTGCAACCCGAATCAAAAAGAAAAGAATCACAAAAAAATATCCCTGTTATCAATGGAATAAGAAACCGGATAAAGGGATATTTGTGTATATATGCCGATAAAGCTTTCGTGCTTACCGAAGTTCTTTCAACCGATGAATCATGTTTATCGGATCGGGAGCAGAGAACACGGCATTCCCAGCTACAAGCACATCCGCACCCGCTTCTACAAGCCGTGCACCCGTTTCAAGATTCACACCGCCGTCCACTTCAATTATTGCTTCGGAATCTGTTTCCCTTATCAGTTGACGAAGTTCGGTTACTTTCTTCAAAGAATGTTCTATGAATTTTTGTCCGCCAAATCCGGGATTTACACTCATTATCAATACCATGTAAACGTCATTGATAATATCTGCCAACATGGAAACGGGAGTGGCTGGATTGATAGTGACTGCCGGACGCATACCGGCTTCCTTTATCTGTTGCACCACCCGATGAAGGTGCGTGCATGCTTCAAAATGCACATTCATAGTCAATGCTCCCAATTCCTTCACTTCCTTAATGAATTTCTCAGGATTGACAATCATCAAATGCACGTCAAGAGGTTTTTGGGTGAGTTCCGCAACATATTTCAATACAGGAAAACCGAAAGAGATATTAGGAACAAACACACCATCCATAATGTCTATGTGCAACCAGTCTGCTTCGCTGTGGTTCAGCATATCAATATCTGCTGCAAGATTTGCGAAATTAGCAGATAATAATGAAGGGGCTATCTTGTGATTCATAATTCATTTTTTTCTTATAGAACACAAAGATAGTTATTTAGTTGAGAAAACTCAATAAGTAACTCTAAATCCTAACTGAAGATTAAAGTTAAACGGTTTTTCCTTACGTATGGTCTGAATCTCGCTCCCGTCATCGAAATAATAAGAAATTCCCGGTTCAGCATAGATACCGAAATGCTTGGTTGCGTTAAACTGGACACCCACAGCGGAAGTTACCGACCATTGCAACGGCTTCACGTCTAAGTCACTTGTTTCCGTCTCCGTTGCTTTACCTTCCAATACATAGGTATTCTTTAACTTACCCGACACACATTTCTCCATGGCACCACCTGCTGACAGATAGAGGGTAACATACTTTTTATCAAAAAACATCCAGTTGCCCTTCACCGGAATACCCAGATAATGAAGTTTCTGTTCTTGCATGTATCGTGAATTATCACCGGCTTTCAGGTCGGAGGAAAGCAACGTGTAGTTCAATCCGGTTTCAATGGCAAACTGTTTCGACAGAGGGAATCGGATAGAAGCACCCACGGTCACGGGCATGTGATGTTTCACATCGGTTGAAGTTTCCTTATCGAAATTATTATATAGCACTTGCCGGTAAGTCTCCGCTTTATCCGGATCGGCAGAGATTGCACTGTTTGTTCCTATATATAAGAAATTGTTTTGCAACCCTCCCACTCCCGTAGATGGTGAGTTCTCAACATCATATCCGGTTCCTGCAGCCTTAGCCAGTTTACCGAATCCGGGCTTTACATCGTTACTTGCAAGAAAACCATTCCCCACCGAAATACCTACTGACCAGTTATGGCCTTTTTCATTGTTTCGCTTGTTTCGTGAAAGTTGTTCGGGAGTTCTCGAAAATGTATAAGAAGACGGACGGCGTTTCACCACCACGCTCTCCTGTTCCGGCTGTTCTTCGCGGGTTGTTTCCGGTTCTTTCACCGGCTCGATCTCTTTCACCGGCTCGGTTAATTCTTCGAGCTGTTCCTGCGGCTCATATTCTTCTGTGTGAGAAGCCTCAGCTTTATGATATGCCTGAGCTATCTTTGACAACGGCTTATGCGGTTCCGATATTTTAGCCGGTTCCGAGTATTGCTGTTCTTTTATTGCAGAGGGTATTTGCTCCGGCTCGGAAATCACTGTCGGGAGAGCAGCTTGAGTATCTTTCATGTAATCCGAAGCAGGTGATTTCAGGAAATACACACATACCGAAGATATTAAAAGCAGTAAAACCGCTGCTGCAATAGCCATTCGACGATAAGGATGCTTAACACCGGTAATCATCGGAGCCTCAAGTTCTTCTTCCAGGCGTTCCCATCCACCTGCAGGAAGTGGTTCTTCGTAATCCGCCAAGCGGTTACGGAGATCATCTGTCCAATTTTTATTTTCCTGTTTCATCCTATTATAATCGTCTGTTCATATACTCTTTAATTCTCTTTGCCAGTAAAGATTTTGCCCTGAAAAACTGTGAGGAGGAAGATTTCTCGTTGATTCCCAACAACCGGGCTATTTCCTTGTGAGGCTTTTCCTCAAACACAAACAAGTTGAAAACCGTGCGGTAACCGGGTGGCAGTTCTTCAATGAAGCGCATCAGCATCTGTTTCGGTACCTGCTCCATATCCCCGTCATCGGGCTCTTCCGGTGCTTCGGGTATGGATTCCAGTGTCATTGTCTGGTTCAGTATGTCATTTTTCCGAAGATACTCCAAAGATGTGTTCACCATGATTCTGGCTAGCCACGCTTTCAGCGAACCTTCACCTCTGTACGCAAACTTATCGAAAGAGTTGTAGGCTTTGATAAACCCGTCGTGCAGCAAGTCTTTTGCTGTTTCCCTATCTCCCGCATACCGGCAACAAATAGCCAACATTTGCCCTGCATAGAGCTCATATAGCTCCTTGCGGGCTGAGTTGTCCTTCTGCCTGCACCGTTCTGATAGTTCGTTTTCACTCATCGATATCACGCGTGTTTATCTTTTAAATGCAATGAGCGCAAAAATACTGCATCCTGTACAGTAAAATTTAAAGTTTAATCTATTTAACAATTTGTCATGCAGTATTTTCCCATATTCTTTCTTTTATTAACAGTAATAAGAAAACAAGTGCGCTTTGAGTACTAATTTTAATTTAAACCAAAAACATTATATGAAAAAGATTCCTTTTAGTCTGTTGATTATCGCTTTCTTTTCCAGCTTCATTTTCCAATCATGTCTGGATGATGATGATAACAACTATAATTATGACTTAGCTATCGGTACACTCCAAAAAGATGCCGATGAATATTATTTTCTCCAATTGGATAATAACAAGAAGCTGCTTGCAAGAGACAGTTCCGTGATACATTACAGGAAAGCCGGTGCAGGGCAACGCGTGCTCGCCCAGTTCAGCTATTTGGATGAACAACCGGGAGACTATGAATATAGTGTCCGTATCGATGATGTCTATAAAATCCTGACTAAACCTGCTATCCGAATTACTCCTGAAAAGGAAGACAGCATAGCCGATGATAAAATCGAGGTAATCAATTACTGGGTATCTAAAAACTACCTGAATATAGAATATCAGGTATGGGCTACCAATGACGAGGATAAACCTCACATGCTCAACCTTGTGGAAGTGGAAGATCCCAAAGATCCCGAAGAAGGATATGCAAGTCTGGAATTCCGCCACAACAGTTTCGATGATCCGCAACTCCGCATGTATTCGGGAATTGTTTCGTTTGACCTTTCCGCACTTGGCTATCAACCGGGAGCTCCGGGGCTCAAAGGCATCAAAGTACGTGTAAACTCCATTTATCAGGAGCACAGAACATATAAAATCAACTATGACAAACAAACTGACGGAGACAAGAAAATTGCTCACACTAATTTCAGTCTTGTAACAAAATAAACCTAAAACCTGAACCTTTCCCTTAACAGAAATCGCCGTAGCCGGAACATGGGCTTACGGCGATTTTGCATATTATATTCACCTGTTGAACACTTTTACACTTTCACCTGCTCTCATTAACTTTTTATAGAAACATTCTCCCTTACCTTGCGTTCTTTTTCAAACCAACAATAATATGTAATTATGAAAAGGAACTATTTTAAAAACTTCATGGATAATATTATCTATGAGTTCGAAACAGAAAACCGCTATTCATCGGCACATGTCTATAAAAGCACACAGAATGCTTTTACTGCTTTTATTGATACAAGAAGGATACAGGAGTTTACATTCAACGCCCAATTATTAAAAGGCTTTGAGGATTATCTTATAGAAAAACGTCTTAGTTGGAATACAGTTTCCACCTATATGCGTATGTTGCGTGCTACTTATAATCGTGCAGTCATAAAAGGGCTTGCAAAATATGTACCTTATCTTTTTAAAGGTGTATATACGGGAGTGCAATCAAAAACCAAACGTGCTTTGCCCCCGGAAGCCATGGCGAAATTCATGGATGCCCAAACACTGGAAACTCATCCAGAAAGCAAATGGTTTGCCTTAATGTTTCTTCTTAGAGGAATACCGTTTATTGACCTCGCCCACCTGCGGAAATGTGATTTTAACGGAGAAGTGATTACTTATCACCGTCATAAAACCAACAAGGAGTTAGTTGTTTCCATTCCGGAAGAAGCGGAGGAAATAATCCGTCGGAGCTTGGACACTACATCTTCACCTTATCTGTTCCCTATTCTTGATGGAACTATCAAAACAGGAAAGGAAGCTCATAAAAATTATCAATCTGCTTTGAGAAAGTTTAATTATCAGATAGGAAAAACGGGGAGAGAAATAGGAATAGATGTAAAATTAAGTTCTTATGCGGCAAGACATACATGGGCGACTACCGCTTATTATCAGAATTTAGGTACAGGTATTATTTGCAACGCTTTGGGACATTCTTCTATTAAAGTGACAGAAGCATATCTGAAACCATTTGATAATGAGAACTTAAACAAAGCAAATGGCAAGATAATATCATATGTAAAAGGATGTTTGGGAAACACTGTTACTTGGTAAGTAACGGAATGTATTTATCGCTACAAAGTTCTATATATTTTAGCAAATAAGCAAATTTAAATTCACTTTTTGTAATAACAAATCAAACACAGGCACAAAACAGAATAAACTACATAGTATAAATTACATATAATATCCTGTCACAGTTCATAAACAGACACAAAGACCTTTTCCATTTTTGACACGCCAAAAACGGAGTACTTTTTCATGCCTTTTTTATTACCTTTTTACTATGGGACAGCAAATCCGGACACTTCCGCGCTTCATTTACCCATCCTTCCGTTACTTACCAAGTAACAGAAACCATTAAAAATTCGATTGTTATGTTGACGATACAAACTCAGGCAGCCATATCCATTCTACACGCCGTTGCATCCATGCAAAAAGCGACTCCGATGGACAAATTGTTCACTGTCAATATTGTGTCCGAATTATTGGGCAAGCTGGAAGCAGGAAAAATCATAAAGCCGATTGCCGGGAAAAACAAGAGGAAGGTGGCATCTTATGAACTGACACGTCCCATGTCCGAGATCTCACTGCTAGACATACTCGAAGCCACGGGCGAGCACCTCAACTGCAACCACCCCAACAACGAGGAATTCTACATGCGTTACACCAATGCCGCACAAAAACTGGGGGTTATCAACCAAATGACAAGGCTTTATCTGGGAAACATCAAGTTGAACGATTTATAATCCGGCATATGGAAATCAAACGAATCATAAACATATTTCTCATGCTTGTCATGGTTTCGGCAATCGTCCGGGGGCAAGACAACGGAACGGAAAGGAAAGCGCTTGTCCTCCACTTCCGTTTCGACCGTTCGCTCGTGGACAGCGGCTACCGCGATAACCGCCATGCCATACAAGCCCTGCACGAACTTCTTGCAGACAGTTGCCGCACTGCACGTATAGACTCCATCAGCATACGCGCCTATTCCTCACCCGATGGCAACCGAACCTACAACCAACGGCTTGCGAACCGCAGGGCCAAAGCAGTAAAAGGCTATCTGGTATGGAAATACCCCCATATCGACCAATACCGTATCCAAACCTCCGCAAGTGTGGAGAACTGGGACGGATTGCTCACCTTTATAGAGAATGCACCGAACATGCCCTGCAAAGAACAGGTGATGAAAATCATCGCCTCCCATGCCCGCAATGAAGCCAAAGAAGCAAGGCTGAAAGCCGTGGGTGGCGGAGCGGCTTACAGGTACATACAGAAACACATATTGCCGGAACTGAGAAACGCATCGGTTTGCACGGTGTGGATGAAACAGGCGGATGAAAGGTTATTTGTGTCAAGGGAAACATCAACAACTCCCCTCCTTATCGAGGAGGGGCAGGACTACAAGGTATTCTTTCCTGCCACCACCCCTAACCCCTCCTCAATAAGGAGGGGAAGAAAGAAGAAACCTTTCCTTGCCTTGAAAACAAACCTGCTGTTCGATGCGGCACTGATGCCCAACATAGAACTGGAACTTCCTTTGGGCAAACGCTTCTCGCTCAACGGCGAGCTCATGTTCCCGTGGTGGCTGTTTGACGGTGACAAGTATTGCATGCAGATACTTTCCGGAGGACTGGAAGGACGTTACTGGCTCGGAAACAGGCAGAATCACAAAGTGCTCAACGGGCATTTCTTAGGACTGTATGCCGGAGGAGGAAAGTATGACCTGCAATGGGACAGGAACGGCTATCAGGGAGAATTCTTCATTGCAGCGGGGATAAGCTACGGCTATGCCATGAGCATCGCAAAGAACCTCAATCTGGAATTCAGCCTTGGGATAGGGCTGCTGCGAACCACGTATGAGCACTACCATACTCTTGACAATTATCAAACACTCCTTTGGCAGAACAACGGACGTTATACATGGCTGGGCCCCACGAAAGCGAAAATCTCATTCGTGTGGATGCTCAACCGAAGAATGAAAGGAGGTGCGAGATGAAAATAAAACACCTTGTTATCTTTCTCCTTCTGTTATCGGCAAGCGCCTGCGAACGCCGGGAGATAACCTACTACATGGAAGCGGAAGTGAGCATCACGGCAGACTGGAGCCGGGCAAACCTGGACTATGAAAGCAACTATGGCGCCACTGCCGTGTTCTATCCCAAAGCGGGAGGAAAACCTAAAATCGTATTGTTGGGCGACCGTACACAAGGAAAAGTGAGACTGACAAAAGGACATTACAGCGTAGTGATATTCAACCGTTCCTTCAATGACTTCAGCGGGCTGGCGTTCAGAGGAACAGACAAATACAATACACTCGAAGCCTACACCGTGCAGGTGGAGAGCCGGGTTATCACCAAAACAAACGAAACAAGAAACGTCATTGTCAATTCACCCGAGAAACTGGCTGCCGATGCAATCGAAGAATTGGAGATTACAGAAGAAATGCTGGGCAACTACAGTAATCCCCCACTTACCCGGGCATGTACACAAGACGGGTGTTCCCTGCACTTCACACCCCGGGAGCTGACACAAAGCGTACAGGTAAAGGTCAATGTAAAAGGCCTGCACAATGTGAGACAGGCACACTGCACATTGAGCGGAGTGCCCACCTCGGTGTTTCTTGCGAGCGGACGCACAAGCGAACACACAGCCATACAGGAGTTTGCCATGGAAAATCCCGTCTTTGATAAAGACTCATACACGGACGGAACCATTACAGGCACTCTCAATGTGTTCGGGTTCGACAAGGAACTCTCCCATGACTTGGATTTGAAAGCCGGGTTGGTGGACGGGAAAACTGTGGTGGAGCAAACATTTAAAGAAGTGGATGCTTCGGAGAAAACGGATGAAACAGGGGTTATCATCCTTCACATCAATGCGGAGACACATGAAACCATGCCCGACGTAAAACCCGAAGGCGGGGCCGATTCGGGATTCGATGCCGATGTAGGCGGATGGGGAGAAGAGGTTGACAGCGACATCAAAATATAATAACTGACACATAAATTCAATTAAAGATGAAAACAAACAAGTTAATGGCGGCAGTGATGGCCTTACTGGCAACAGGCTGCTCACAGAACGAGATTACCCAAGTAAGCCCGGATGCCAACCCGGCAATCGGATTCGGAGTCTACACAGGAGTACAGACTAAGGGACAAGACATGACCACCGCAACCATGCAGAAACCGGTAGCAAACGGCGGTGGCTTCGGTATTATGGGATACTACACGGGAAGAAACGGATGGACTGCGGCAGATAAAAGTAAAATCACCCCGAGTTTCATGTACAATCAAGAGGTCACATACGATAAGACAGGAGGAGCATGGACATATTCGCCTGTAAAATACTGGCCGAACAATACGAGCGACAAAGTATCCTTCTTTGCCTATGCTCCTTATGATAAAGACGGAAATGCACACGGAATCGCAGTTTCCAAAATCACCGATACGGGTACTCCCGCCATCGCATTCGAGCTCAAAGACAAGGACAATTTGACGGACATGGTGGATCTGGTCGTAGCCAAAGCACTCGACAAGACTTATAATGACGGTACCATATCATTCCAGTTCGAGCATACACTTTCCAAAATCAGTTTCAAGGTGAAAGCCGGAGAAGATTATAAAGACATGGACGGAACAAAAAGTTTTATCTATGTCACCAAGATGTGGATTGTAGGAGCCAACGGGGATATGTCTGAAGGAAGCAAATTGAAAAACGGGGATTCCAAGTTCTATACCAAAGCCGCATGGAAAGACCTGCACTGGGATTATACCAATGCCGTTACTCCTGCGGCGGACTATGACATCAAAGGATTGATGAATGTGGACGGTGGCATTACGGAAATAAAAGATAACGGCACTACCGAGAAAATATATGGAGTAAAAGTAACCTCCACTGCTGCCAAAGACCTGTTCAAGCCAAGTGAATTCCTATATCTAATACCAATTGGCGATAATGACGCTACGGTAAACAATGACCAAAACCAAGGCGGATGCGCAGAAGGAGACATACAGATAGGATTCCACTATGACATCGTAACCCAAAGCGCAAGCAATCCAGACCAATACCTGACAAGCCATGCAGAAACGGCTGTCAAGCTTCCGGCACACCATATGAAAAGGAACAAGGCATACATCTATACTTTCACCATCAATTTGAGAAAGATAGAAGTATCTGCTGCCGATGTGACTAAATGGGGAGATGCAGAAGGAGACTTTACCGTACAATAATATTGAGCACATACACATTAACATAGCCCGGAAAAGGTTGAATGTCCTTAGCCGGGCACACATAACAAGAAGTTAAAAACATGGAAGGAATGAAATTTTTAACCACTGCTTTAGTGACCGTTGCACTTCTTATGACGGGGTGCACACAGAACAATGAAACGGAAAGCATTTACCTGCCGCTTTCGTTCTCCACCGCAGTGGATGCACAAACCCGTATAACAGACTTTACTACCGACAACCTTACATCCATGGGAGTGTTTGCATGTTTCTCACAGGGAAATTTCAATGCAAGCACGGCTACACCAGATTTTATGTACAATCAGATAGTGGAAAGGACGGATGCCGCCGCCCCGTGGACTTACTCACCCGTCAAATACTGGCCGAACAATGTAAAAGATAAAATCAGCTTCTTTGCATATGCACCGCATAACAGTAAAATAACAACCGGTGCATTAACCATGTCCGGTATTACAGACAAAGGTTATCCTTCGCTAACCTTTACCAACCAAACGGCACAAACAGATTTTCTGCTTGCAGAACCGCTCATGAATAAAGACAATACCCAAAACAGCATTAAATTCAATTTTAAACACGCACTGGCCAAAGTGTCATTCTATGTGAAAAACGGGGATGCCACACCGGGGAAAAAGGTACATTCTTTTGCTGTTCATTCCCGGCAATCGGGAAAATATACTTTTAACGGGACAGGATTTGTTTATACTTCCGCAAATACCACTATGCGGGAAGATGCCATAATAAACACTCCGGTGGATATTCCTCAAAACACCACGGACAAAGTTTTACTGGAAACTCTTTTTATACATCCGGACACGGAAACAAATATCTCTCTGACATACTCAATTAACGGAAACGATGCAAACAAAGTAGAAATTGCCAATCAAAAAGTACCTGCCACACCCGCCTTGGCTTCCGGAGCAAACATCAATTACATAATTACAGTCAACAAAGATAACTATACCATCACAGCCTCTAATGAAAAGGAATGGGCACAAGGAAGTGAAAACAAGATAACCTACTATGAGGCAAAAGACCTCAAAATAGGTGATTATTATTACAGCGACGGAAGTACAAGCGACGGGGGAGTAAGAGGAGTGAACAAAGCAACCGGAGAAATAACATTGGAAAACCCATTACCCGGCACTGTCCTGACAAACCCCGAAACAGGAACAGCAAGAACTTGTGTCGGGTTAGTGTTCTATGTAGGAAAGCATCCTACGGATGACAGCACGTACCCGGATGCCATGAATGGGGAAGTTAAAGGCTATGTTTTATCAATAACGGATTACGGATGGTATAACGGTATACAAGGCAATACGACACGATGGGCTTCATCCTCCTATTTCTATTTAATAAATACTTCACATGATACGGAAGATTACAAAGGATATTTTAACACTTTGCAAATTAAAAATACAGCAACAAGCAATGGACAATGGGATGATATAGATTCTTTTTCACTTGTATATAAATTGCTCACTCGATATACATCTCCGGATGTTTCGAGTATAAATTGTAGTGGCTGGTATATGCCTTCCATCGGACAGTTGCTTGACATTGACAAATATAAAGTCGCTCTACGTAAGATTTTAGCTAAAGCCGGTAATTACACTCTGAATGGAGTGGGAAATCCCGGAGGCAGATATTGGTCTAGTACGGAAAAGGATGCAAGAAACGCGTGGATAGTGAAAGATATTGTTACCAATAAAGGGGTAAAAGAGCTATTATTAAAAGACTATCGTTATGGAACCCGTCCCGTACTCACATTCTAAAATCAAAATAATGACAAGAATAATTATGAAAAGATTATCAAACCTGCTACTTCTCTTTTCGGTTTTCTGCATAACAGGATTATTTGGATGTACAAATGATAATGAAAATATAATGGAACAAGCCACTAATTTCACCATTGAAGTACAAACAGAAGAATTTACTCCCCAAGCAGAAACACGTGTTCCTGTTGAAGAAGGATATAAAACAGTATTCAAGGGAGGAGAACAAATAGGAATCACAGGACTGAAAAATGGCGCTGTTTATAACGGAATGGACAATGTACCTTTCACCTATGATGCTGCGACCAATGCATGGAAACCTACGGACAGCAGTGTTCTTCCACAACTCTATTACTATTCCGGTGTCAATTATATTGCCTATTACCCTTATGATGCAAGCATGAATGGCAAGAAGAGTGAACAGGAAATAATTGATGCCTTCACTCCGCAAGCAGACCAAAGTACCTATGGAGGATATACTGCATCCGATTTAATGACAGGCACAGGAACTGTTACGGGAAGCAATGGAGCATATACCATTACATTTAAATTGGAACATCGTATGTCACTAATTGTTGTGAAAGCTGAAGGAAAACGCTATGTTACCACAAGTGGTTATGAATATACAAGCTTACCCTTTGATTTTAGCTTAAAACTGAACGAGACGGATTTGCAAACTTACGAGAGTGATGCCGGAACAAACCGTTACATTACACGTCCTACCGATGTTTCGCAAAAAGTAAACATTAATTTCAATATTACCAATACCACTCCTATCTCCTACGAAACAACCTATGCCACATTAACAGCCGGCAAATATTACGACATCAGCTTTAATAATGGAGGAGGGAGTTCAACACGCGACTTACAAGTGGGAGACTATTTCTATAGTGACGGAAGTATTGTGCCACAGGATGTTACTACCCCGCCTTATTCTAAAAGTTGCAGTGGTCTTGTGTTTTATGTAGGTAAGCATGCTTCGGACAACAGCAATTATACGAATAAAAACGGTGAGGTGATGAATGCACACGGGTATGTGATTGTGGCTGCTCCGAATAATTATAAATGTGCTTGGGGAAGTCAGGATACAGAGAAACCCAATGGAGTAGGAACATCGAAAAACAGTAATGATTTTATGGGGTATGATAATACTCAGAAGATAAAAGCTAAAGCACTGGCAAAGAATCCGGAGGCAACCGCAACGTTCGGATTGTCAACCGATGCAACTAACAATTATCCGGCAACCTATTATGCTACGTTTGGTTTCGAGAAAGACTGTCCTTCTCCCCAAAAGAGCAGTGGTTGGTTTCTACCATCTAAGGGACAACTATCCAGTGTTCGTTCCCAACAAAGTAAATTAACTGAAAACTTGATTAAACTCGGTAGAAATACGTTATTTGATAACAGATATTCATGGACAAGTACAGAAACAGGAAATACAGGACAACACTGTTATGGGTACAATCTTAATACAGGAGGTTCTAATAGTGCCGGAAAAGGAGCCGGATGGTATTACTCCATTGCTGTATTAACTTTTTAAGTTTAGCTTTTTAAAAAGATTATCTACTTAATTAAGCTTATTCACTCTTTTTTTAAAGAAACACTACATTATTTTATAATGTCCTTACGTTTTAATTAAAACGCAAGGACGTTTTTTATATATTCATCAATTATTATTTATGACAAAATCAAAATTAGAAAACCTCTTGAAAGAGGTAAACGCAGAAATCAAAAAAAAGAATCGGTAACCCCCAACGAAAACGAGGAACTGAAAAAGCTTCTGAGACGTGCATCCGTATTAGTTCCGGAAGTAAAAATCCTCTTTAAACATCACCGCCTGCATTTGTCTTTCTCCGATGAACCTTGCAAAAAAGTGGAAGAAAGTATGATAGTGGAGTTTGCACAAAACCTGTACAAGCTTTTTAAAGATATGGACTTTGATGAAAGTGTGCACATTCCACTGTTTTTCCTCAATTGGTTTATCAAGACTTTTTGTTTCGATTACGAAGATTGCAAAATCTTCAAGTTGCTTCATCGGGATGTAAAGAACAGATACAGAGACCGATAAAGTAAAATGGTAATTTTAATGCAAAAAAAGAAAGGACTTCCTTTTATAAGGACACCGCCACATACAGGTTTAATTATCAAAACTTTATTCCCCCAAAATCTCACAATTCATCATCCACTGCCCATTTTCTTACACCTACCTTTGCAGTGTCAAAATATAAATAAATAGATTATGAATAAAGATCAGTATTTCCCGCACGATGCGGGTGCCATGGGTAATGGAAAATTAATGGAATTAACTGCCGAAATGGGCATGGAAGGATACGGCATTTACTGGATGCTCATGGAGCACCTGAGACAACAAAACAAATACAGAAGCACAATCAAACGCATGAAAATACTTGCACGAAAATCGGGAGTGTCCACAC
>ERZ826016.469-NODE-469-length-50144-cov-5.261155_pt1 | contig 50144 bp, 46 predicted proteins | sample MGYA00519872_ERZ826016 | MGnify/ENA primary metagenome ERZ826016 (study PRJEB31778, sample SAMEA3449218) | human gut metagenome | biome: human gut; feature: human-associated habitat; material: faeces | place: United Kingdom | collected 2010/2012 ... | reverse complement strand
GGTTGTATTTCCAGTGAAAGTAGGACATCGTCAGGCTCACAAATTAAAAACCCCTAGTTTCGAAAGAAGCTAGGGGTTTTTGCTATGCGTGAACGATATACCCAACTAAAGTAGTGATTTTTTCCCGACATCGGATACGTTTTCTAGGTCTAATTAAAGGGTTAATACTTAAATAAACGCTTCTCGTACAGTAAAACTGAACGATGTGTTTAGTTTATTCGAACGATAGAAATGGTCTATAATCATAAGGTTCGCAAATCGTTTTGTCCCCAGCTTGACGGTCTGTTGAACTGGACCATGACGACGCAAAGATCCGAAATCTATCTATAACGCGCGCTTGGCTCCATATAACAAAACAATGCCGCTCTTTGGGAATCCCTCTCTGAGCAGGTAATTGGGTCAAAAAATCCGAAAAAGTATTTAACGAATTTAGTGAGGAGAATCACTATGAAGATGACCGCCAAGCTTTGCGGCGTTGCCGCTGCGTTGGTCTTTTCTATGACCGCTGCTGTCGCTGCCGATAACGGCACGCAGACCATCACGGATGCCGATCAGTGCCATACGTGCGATATGTGGATCACGAAGTATCCTGGCCCCAAGGCTGAAATCGTGATGAAGAGCGGCAATGTCTACAAGTTCTGCAGCACGAAGTGCATGGCCTGCACGTTGCTCCGCCTCGGTGAATCTGCCGATATGGCTGGCATTTGGGTCAACGACATGGACAACGACAATTGGGAACACCCCGACAACACATTCATTGATGCGAAGACGGCCTGGTATGTCCAGGGTTCTAGCCGTAAGGCCACGATGGGCAAGTCGCTTGCTCCGTTCAGCACCAAGGAAGCTGCTCTCGCTTTCCAGAAGCAGTTCGGAGGCAATCTTTATCAGTGGAAGGATTTGACGAAGGAAATCCTCGGCTGCAAGGTGCCTAAGAAGGCCGTTGTTCCAATGAAGTAATCGTTAAGTCGATTGAATGAATGTAAAAGGCTCGCGTGATGCGGGCCTTTTGCATTTGGCGCTTGAACGATATTATGCTCAAAGCATTCTTTCTTTGGCCATTTTTCGAGAACCATTGGTTTACGACATAGCTGTCTGTCTATGGGCGTTCGAATATCGCTATCATCAGAGGTGTGGTGGTTGAGGGGTCAATGTAAACGCTTGCTGGAGGCGTTTAGAGCGGCTCGAAAAGCGCTCGACTTGTCGTATCTAGATCGTTGACAGGAAAAACATGACAAAACCGATCCGATTCGCATTAATTGCTTCACTTTTGTCTCTGCCTCTCATAACACAGGCTCGCGTCTGCGTTGTTCAGGACTTTGATACGAGTGCTTGTACTGTGGGTGATGAGTTGATGTTTGTGCCGCACACCTTTGGTAACGCGCAGTATCCGATCCAATTTGTGGGTCAAAAGTGCGACTTAAACCGCTCCATCACGATGAATACGGGTGGTGTGGTTTGCTTCTATGCTGGCGAAAAAGCCTTGTTCAATGGAACCGAAGAAGTGCAAAAAATCCCTTATGCCGCGAAGTACCAGGCCGTGTCGCAGAATCCGGAAGGGTGGATAAAGCGCGATGACGAATACTGGCGTGTTCTGCCTGAGAAGGGCGCTTTAGAGGATCCGCGATCTGTTCATGGTGACATTAAGGCGGGTGACTACGTTAGCATGTTTACATCGGTTTGCCAACACGATAAGCATGGCGTTGAAACGCGTGAGGGCTTTGTTAATACTGCTCAATATCGCGTCGCTACGGACGACTTTTTGTTGTCGCTTGGTTCTTTACAAAGCGGGACGATTTTAGAAGTCGTAGCCCCAACCTATCACCGTTTCGAGCGCATCGAAAAGATCGGTTGATCGTTTGATGTGCTAACAACTACCGACAAAGCTTATGACGAATCCCACTTCACAGCCTAATGGCCAACCCAAGGATCAGCTCAGTGGTCTTGTCGAGCGCGTTACCTATCACAATGAGCAAAATGGCTATTGCGTGCTCAGAATCAAGGTAAAAGGCGAACGAGACCTTGTGACACTCCTCGGGCATGCGCCTTCGGTGACGCCAGGCGAATACGCGACGGCTTCAGGCATGTGGGTGATGGATAAAGAATATGGGCGGCAGTTTCGTGCACAGTTTTTGAAGATTCACGCGCCAACGACACTCCATGGCATCGAGAAGTACCTGGGGTCTGGTATGGTGAAGGGTATCGGTCCCTTCTGCGCAAAGACGCTCGTCAAGGCGTTTGGTACTGAAGTCTTCAATGTCATTGAACATGCGCCTGAGCGCTTAAAAGGGCTTCGTGGCATTGGTCCAAAGCGCATTCAAAAGATTACCTCAGGATGGGCAGATCAAAAAATCATTCGTGAGATCATGGTCTTTTTGCATAGCCACGGTGTGAGTACTTCAAAGTCCGTGCGCATCTTCAAGCAATACGGGCAGGATGCCGTCAAGGTCGTGAAGGAAAATCCTTATCGGCTCGCCAAAGATATTCGAGGCATCGGCTTTAAGTCCGCTGATACCATTGCGCAAAATATCGGCATTGAACCCGCTTCACCCATACGTGCTCGTGCCGGTGTGGCTTATACCTTGGCTGAAGCCTCAGGTAACCAAGGACACTGCGCCTTAACTAGACAGGCGCTACTCAAAGAAGCGTCGGTGCTTTTAGATATCCCGGTCGATGTGATTTCAAGTGCGATCGACCATGAGATCGATGAAGGTGAGTTGATCGAAGCGGATTTCCCTGAAAAAGGTAGTATCTATCTGGCGTCACTTTATTATTCGGAGATGAGCATCGGTCGGAACCTCAAGGCCTTGACTCAAACGCAGCCACCCTGGCCAAAAATCGATGCTGATAAAGCTATTCCTTGGGTCGAAAAGAAACTCAATTTGACCCTTGCCACGAGTCAGCGCGAAGCTGTGGCAGCAGCGCTTAAGTCCAAAGTGATGGTGATCACGGGCGGGCCTGGCGTCGGTAAAACCACGATTGTACGCGCCATTCTGACAATTCTTCGTGCCAAAGGCGTCAATATGATGCTGTGTGCCCCGACGGGACGCGCAGCCAAGCGACTGTCTGAGTCGTCTGGCATCGAAGCCAAAACCATTCATCGTCTACTCGAAATCGATCCGTCGACGATGGACTTTCAACGTAACGAAGAGAATCCATTAGATTGCGACCTCTTGATTGCTGACGAATGTTCGATGATCGATATACCGTTAGCCAATCATCTCATTAAGGCGCTTTCAGCGAGAACCGCTGTGATTTTTGTGGGTGACGTTGATCAGTTGCCGTCAGTGGGACCAGGCGCCTTTTTGTCGGACGTCATTACGTCCAAAGCGGTACCCGTTATTCGTTTAACTGAAGTTTTCCGTCAGGCTGCGACCTCTTGGATTATTAAGGCCGCTCATCAGATTAATGCTGGCTTCATGCCGCCCTTTCCTACTAAGGCCGAAAAGGGCGATTGTTATTTTGTGGCTGTTGAAGAAAACGAGGAGATGCCTGCGGTACTTACCAACTTGGTTCAGCATCGTCTTCCGAAAGCCTATCAAGTTGACCCTATCAAGGATATTCAAGTCCTCTGTCCAATGAATCGCGGGAGCGCTGGTGCGCGCTCGCTTAACGAAGTATTGCAACTCGCGCTCAATCCGCCGACTGAAGCCTCAGTACTCAAATTCGGAACCAAGTTCTCTGTCGGTGACAAGGTCATGCAGATTGAGAACAACTACGACCGCGAAGTCTTCAACGGCGATATTGGCTTTGTGACGAAGCTCGATGCTGAAGAGGACGAACTCACTGTTGATTTTGATGGGCGAGAAGTGGTCTATCCATATGCTGAACTCGATGAGCTGGTGCTCTGCTATGCCACAACGATTCACAAGTCGCAAGGGAGCGAATATCCGATCGTGGTACTGCCTGTGACGGTGCAACACTTCATGATGCTAAAGCGCAATCTCATTTATACGGGTGTGACACGCGGTAAGCGTTTGGTGGTGATCGTGGGTCAGAAGAGGGCGTTGGCGATGGCGGTCAGAGGTCGGCAGACGCTCACGCGAAATACCGGATTGAGGTTTTGGCTACAGACAAGTGAAGAGGTTGATGCTCAGTACGATCAGTGCCTGCCTTTGCTGATGACGTCTGAAGATGCTTTAGAGAGCTAGCGTGCCGTGGAGTATGTAAGTGTGTGTCAAAAAAAGCCTCAGCGTCCCGACCACATCCGATCATTGTGCTGAGGCTTGATTTTGGCTTGTTGGTTTAAGTTAATCCATCGGCCAAGGGTGCTTTTCGAGGTACTGCAGAACCCAGGCGCCATTCACAAGCAATGGACTTCCAGTGAGCGTCATGCGAGCCTTGACGGCTTGATAGGTCGAGCGCTTGAAAGACACTTCAGCCACGGTACGACTACTACGATCCAAGAAGACAAAATAACCTTCACCAGCACGACGATAGAACATCACACGTTCAAAGCCTTCGTTAGGCTTTAATTCGCGGCGCTTCTTAGCGGCGGCAAACTTCATCATTTCCACGACACGATCGTCAAGCCCAGACTTCAACATGATGAGCTTTTCGCGTAGGTCATCAAAGTGCATGACGAGGCGATATTGATGGTTTGTAGTGGCCTCGGCGTCTTTCATCTTAGTGAGCAACGCTTCGACCGTACGTTGCACCACGATCGGATCGGTGGTGGCCGTCAATTCAATGGTGGTATGGTGCTCAGCATCAATCACCGTCAACGGTGTGTCGGCATAGAAAGCGGTCCCGCAATGCGGACACGTCGTTTCGCCATATGTGCCATCAAGAATCAGACGAAGACGATCGCCTTCGCGTAGCGCGTCAATTTCGCTTTCTACAGTGGTTTCAAACGGCTGGTGACAGTGCGGACATGTGAGCGTTGCAGTGTAAGGCTTGGACATGGATGGTGATGTCGAAAAACAAAAACAGAAAGATGGCGTGCAACTTCCGCTACACGCCTCAAAAGAGAAGTTTAATTGTACTCTGCTTAACGGGTTTGACCTTGATAGCGGCCGCGTGCGTCGTAGCGCCGACCGTTGTGGTCTTCACGACCAAGGTAGCGCCCCATATGGTCGTATGAACGACCGTTCTCGTCAGTACGACCAACATAGCGACCTCGCTCGTCATAGTGACGGCCATTGTCGTCTTCTCGGCCTACATAGCGACCACGGTCGTCATAACGACGTCCGTTTTCGTCTTGACGACCAAGGTAGCGCCCTCGATCGTCATACATGCGGCCATTGGCTTCCATGCGTCCTTGATAGCGTCCTTGCGCATCATAAACGCGACCTGGTTCCGTAAATTCGACCGCTTGTGCGCTTTGTAGCCCTAAACCTAAAAAGAAGCTGAGGGCTAAAAAACACAGGGATATCAACCGTTTCATGCGTCACTCTCGTCTCAGACAATCGGCGCTTTGACGAGATCCGTGATCGTGGTGTAGTGCTTCAGTACCGCGAGCCAACCATCAATCAAAGGCGAGTCGTCAAGCTCAACGCTAAAGGCAAAGAGGCCGTTATCCAAGGCTTCAATCTTTTGCGTCTGGTTAAAGGGCGTTTCAGACAATTGGCGTGCCGTGACAGAATTGTCAAACTTGAAAGTGAGCATCACTTTGCGAGTCTCGCCGTCGGTGTAATTAAACTGACGAGAGGTGATGTACTCGTCCAAACTAAAGGCACGCGGGCGCTGTCCGATCCATTCGGTGACCGTAGCTTTCTTGATGCGATGAAGCGCTAAGTGACGAACGTCTTGATACCCATCGAAGGTACAGACCAAATAGAGGCGAACGTCTTGCTGCACGAGCCCCAAGGGGTTCACGAGACTCTTGGAGGTGTGTCCTTGACCGTTTTCATATTCGATTTCGAGTTTGACTTCACGAAAGAGTGCTTCACTCACATTGTCAAAGACGTGCGTACGGTATTTGGGCGGCTGCATGGGCAGGGTGTTACCGACTACAGCTACCTTTTTCAGCCAGGCTTTTTCAGCTTTTTTGTTGGAGTCTTCGTGGAACTTCTGCTGTGCAACGTCAAAAAGAGGCGAGAGCGACTTGGAGAGCTGGTTCGGAATCATAAAGCGCATATGTTCTTGCGCTAAACGTAGGAGCAAACACTCGTGTACCGAAACTTGGTGCGAGAGCGTGGCCATACCGTTGACACCTTGCTTATATCCATAGGGACGCGCACGTTGGTCGCACTCGATCCCTAGAGCTGGCGTTTCGGTAATGGCCTTTAGATAGCGCTGGAGCGTACGGGTACGTAGTTCAATGCCAGAGGCCGCAAGTCCTTCTTGAATCTCGGACAAGGTGACCTTACGATGCTTGGGGATTCGCTGAAGAATCTCAATAATCGTAATGGCTTCATCTAGTGCGGAAGTGCTGCGTGCCATAGGAAACGCTCTCCAAAGTTACGGTTAAAGGCCAGGAACGCCAAGCCACTTAATAAAGAAGTCGTCCAAGATGTCGGACGGGACTTCCGTTTTTTCATCCATCGGCGGCTGCGTTTCAAGAAGCGTCTGTTCAATAAAAGCGAGCATCGCCGGGAAAAGCTGCTTGGGTCCCACTTCGCCTTCGTGACTATCGCGTCGTTGAATATTGAGCAAGGTCTCAATTTCGGCTCGTAAATTTTCGTCAGTGACCATGCCTTCGACTAACTGTTCAAAGACAACGGGTGGCATGGTACGGCGTTCGGCAACCCAATTCATTGCCAAAAGACCTTGAATAATGTAGAGGAATCGCTTATAGGCGATCGTCTCGTGACCCATGAGGTAGTTCGTGATGTGCGCCTGCGCCATCGAACGATATGCCCAATAAAGACGGGGTAGGGGTGACCCATGGTCAAGGAGCTTACGCAGCTCAGCCAAAAAGAGCGGGTGGTTGCGATAAACGATCGGGCTATAGAGCCACTGCGCCACCGAGACATTGCCTTTTTTGAGTAGGTGTAGGCATTTGCGCAGATCCCACCCCTGAATGTCCCAAAGTTCATCTTGGGGCAAGGTGATGCTGTCTGGCATGGGTGTTAAACGTAAGTACGACTTTAAGGGCGAGACGTAAATGAATCGAATATCGTAGTCAGACGAGGGCGAGGGAAAGCCCCAGCTACGGCTACCTGCTTCGCAAGCATAAAGGATACGTATGCCATGCACGGCTTCAATGCGGCGAAGGCGAGCTTTGGCTTCATCAAAGAGTTCTTCTGCGATGTTGTTCATTGCTTGAATTTGTAATTTCGTAGCGCGTTGAAACGTTGATAAGTTTGAGGTTTGGTCTCGAACTGTCGCTTTTGTACGAGTTTAAACTCGACGACTGATAGTTGTTCGATTGCAAAAGGATATCTCATGAGGGGAAGATACCGACTTTAGAGCATTATCGCATGAGTCTCTAAAGCCGTGTGCAATTGCTTAAAAACGTATGATTAAGAAACAACACTTGCGCCGATTGATGTCGTTTTAGTTGAGGGTAGAGTTTTCGTTCGTGATACCTATCACGTAGTCTGAGAGCCGCCAGTCTTCAAAAAGGGACTGCGTGATGGGTTCACCACGATAGGTGGGCCAGGCTTTGAGGAGATAGTCGCGTAATGCCTTGTGGCCTTCAATGTCCATCGCTTCGACGCGGTGGTACCAGGCACCAGCCAAATAAATGACGCGGCGCATGAATGGGGCGTCGCTTGGTTGGCCGTTAGGCAAAGGGGCGCTCAAAATGGCTTCACGTTCATGAAGCGCTTCGATGTCCTCTTGGATGGGTCGAATCGTTTGAATCAAAAATAGCGCTGCACGATGACGAGCTTCGTTTTCAAGGTCACCCTGAAGAACGGGGGGATAGGGCGCATGCGCGTCCGAAAAATTTGCCGGGACGGGGCAGCCATCAGGAATACGATCCATGAGGTCAGAAACGTGCCACTGATAGTAGGCACGAACTAATGACTCATAAGAAGGTTCATTGGTGAGTTTAATAAGCCACTCCTCACGCGAAAAGTGAAAGCCAAACGTTTCGTTCAGTTCTTTGACTTCTCGTTCTGTGATTTCAATTTGTGGCTTCTTAATCATCCTCAATACCCAAACCAAATAAAGATCAACAAACTCTATTTTAAGACGAATGAGAACTCAGTGGCTCTTGTCGACGTTTGGGTGAATACTTACTCAAGACGGCTTAGTCGTGCCTTTCAGTGAACGTGACGAGTTTAGGCGTAGCACCGTCGAAACACACATAGCCGCCACGCTGTGGCTTATCGCCCACAAAGTGCCAGTCAGGCAGCACGATACGGGTCACGGTGTCGGTCATGGCTTCAATGGTCGGTCGATGGGTATGCCCATGAATAATGAGTTTGGCTTGCGCTTGAGTGGCTGCATCCAAGACGACCTCTGGCGTGACGTCCGTAAGGTAAGCAGCTTTTGTGGATTTGCGACTCAAACTTTTGGCGCGCGCATTTTCGGCAATCGAGAGGCGCTTTTTTAAGGGAAGTCGCATGACGAGCCACTGCCACCAAATGCTACGTACACGACGACGAACGGCTTGATAATCATGGTCACGCGTACACCAGGCATCGCCATGCGAAAGGAGTAGCGTTTGTTGCCCTACTTTGGCGATCGTCGGGTCTTTAAGTAAGGTGGCACCAATCTCTTTAGCAAAGCGCTCACCCATCATGAAGTCACGATTGCCATGCATGATGTAAAGCGCATGGGTCTTTGCATATTGACGCAACGCATCGACCACGACCTGCATCGTAAAAGACGCGTCGTCACCAATCCAATAGTCGAAGAAGTCACCCAAAATCAAAAGTTCACGGTGTTGATCAGCGTCAGACTTAAGAAACCGCAAAAATGCATGGAGTGTATCGGGTTCGGCGTGACTTAAGTGAAGGTCAGAAATAAAGATAGGGTCCGTGAGGGTCACGGGACCCGCTGAGCCTTCGAGAGTAGGGCAAGAAAACGGTGAAAGCATGTCGAGGTCGAAATAATCAATCACCGTATTGTACAAGAAGCACCAATAGAAACGCCCGTGCTTATGCAGAAACACGGGCGAGAAAAAGGCCAGATGGAAGGTGGTCTTTTTTTACTGGGCGGCAGCAGGCTGCTGAGCCTGTGCGGCGGGCTGAGCCTGGTTAGCGTCAGCAGGTTGAGCGTCAACGTTGACGGCTTCGGACTGGGTGGCTTCAGCCGGCTTATCGCCAAACAAAGCATTACCAATCGCGGAACCAGCGACGGCACCCACAGCGGCCCCCATCATGTTAGAGACGAAACCACCACCAGCGTTTTGCTGCTGGGCGGCGGCCTGCGGCGGCATCTGGTTGGCTGGAGCGGCGTTCTGAGCCGGTGCAGCATTCTGGGCCGGAGCAGCGTTTTGCGTCGGAGCGGCATTCTGAGCCGGAGCCGTCTGGGTGGCAGGCTTAGCAGCCTGAGCCGGCTGAGCAGCGGCCGGACGACCCGGAACCGGATTCGTCACAGGCGCGGGCGCAGGGGCACGCTGCATCTGCGTCGGAGCCGGACGAGAGAAAGACGGCTTGGAACGTTTGACCTTGGCGGCTTCAGCACCGGAGGTGACGGCGAGCAGCGTAGCGGCGGTGAGAAGGACGAGCTTGGTCTTATTCATGGTTTTTGATTTCCGTAGTAGAAAAAAAGGATGGGACTATTATATGGGAGGCTATTTAAAGCTATGCCTATCGAAAATCTTTATTACAACTCTCAAAGTTTGCCTGAAATTTTACCAATTTTGAAACTCTGATTGGTAGATTGCTCTCTCCAAGAGCATGGTTTGATGTTTTGACGCAGTTGATGTGCGTTTTGAGGCGGTTGCCCGTTAGCGTGCGCCAAAAAGCTTTGCCCAAAAACTGGGTCTCGCTTCGCTCACGGAACAGGTTCCTGTTTTGTAGCCCGTTTCGTGAATGGCTTTTTTAAGGACGCGTTCGTCAAGCGGCTGGTCTGTCACCATCTCGACTAAGTTTTTGCGGTGTGAGGCACGAAGCGTCTTAAAGTGGGTTCCAGGAAACGCATCACGAATCGTTTCGACCATATGGGCTTCACACATTTCACAAGCCATGCCTGTGACTTCAAGTTCTGTTTTGAGCATCAGTTCAGAGTGAGGGTGGTTTAAGAGAATGAGAACCATTCTATATTAATGACATAAAAAACGGGCAACCCATGATGGTTTGCCCGTTCGAAATCACGCTTAACCGATCTTTAATCGAGGTTACGCAAAGCGTCAACCAAAGCGGTCTTAGAAGCGGTCTTTTCGTCCTTCATTTTGATGATGCGACCCGGGTTACCAACGACCACAGCGCCAGCGGGGACGTCCGAGATCACCACTGCACCCGCACCAATGACGGCACCCTTGCCGACACGCACGCCTTCGATCACGACGGCGTTGGCGCCAATCATGACATCATCTTCGATGATGACAGGCGTCGCAGAGGCAGGTTCGACAACCCCAGCGAGCACGGTACCTGCGCCAATATGACAACGGTTACCGACGATAGCACGGCCGCCCAACACGGCGCCCATGTCAATCATCGTGCCTTCACCGATGACGGCACCGATATTAATGACAGCGCCCATCATAATGACGGCACCCTCACCAATTTCAACCTTTTCACGGATGATGGCACCCGGTTCAATACGGGCACGAATGTTCTTCGTATCAAGAAGCGGAACACCAGAGTTACGGCGATCGTTTTCGATCACGATGTCCGTGATACGGCTTGCGTTGGCAGCAATGACAGGCTCAAGATCAGCCCAGTTGCCAAAAATCGTGAGGCTTAAGCCTTCACCGAACACCTTAGCCCCGGCAACTTTAAAGTCCACGGGTTCCGTGAGGTTCACATAAACCTTGACGGGCGTCTTCTTAGGGGCGGTCGCAATGTAGTCGATGATTTCTTGAGCGTTCATGATATGTGTTTTTAGTTAACAGAATGAGTTACGAAAAGAGGATGTCGTCGAGCGTATAAAGGCCAGGTGCACGCTGATAGAGTGCACGGGCAGCTTTATGGGCGCCGTTGACAAAAATACGACGGCTCGTGGCACGATGCGTGAATTCGAGCTCTTCGTCAGGTCCAAAGTAGTGTACCGTGTGGGTGCCTGCGACCGTACCGCCACGCAAGGCATGAATGCCGATTTCGTTAGGGGTACGCGCGCCGCACTGACCTTCACGACCGTAGACAGGCGTCAAGTCATGCTTCGGGTCTAATGCGTCAACCAGAAGCTTGGCGGTGCCGCTTGGTGCGTCGACCTTACGGTTGTGGTGTGTTTCGGTGACTTCAATATCAAAGTCAGGGCGTAGCGCGCCCGTTACCAAACGAAGGGCCTTAGCGAGCACGGCGATGCCAAGCGAATAGTTGGCGCTCCATAAGACTGGAGCCACGTCACGCAAGGCTTCAAGGGTTGCCTTCTCTTGAGGTGTAAACCCTGTCGTGCCAGACAATAGAGCCGTACCCGTGCGACGCACATAGTCAACGACGTGCGGAAGCGCAGCGGGACTCGAAAAGTCAATCACAACGTCAGCATCGTGGTTGGCCGAGGCAAGGGCGTCAATATTGTTGGCATCATAAGCGGCCACGATCGTGTCACCCGCTTCGGCGGCTACTTCTTTCATGAGCAGACCCATGCGGCCAGTGCCAATCAAAAGGATTTTCATTTTGTTTTTACTCCGAAATCAACCCGACGTTCACCAGTTCGGCACGCAATATCGCGGCATTTTCAGGCGCCATGTCGCAAAGCGGCAAACGCATTGGACCCGCGTTCAAGCCCATCATATTGAGGGCGGCCTTGACTGGGATGGGGTTCACTTCAATAAATAAACGGTTCATCAGGTTGAGGCGGTTCAACTGTTCGGCGCGTGCTTCGTCGTGACGACCAGCGAGCCAGTCTGCGCACATCTTGTGGCAAGAGGCTGGGTCGACGTTTGCATAGACAGAAATCACGCCAGAGCCACCCACAGCCATGATCGGAAGCGTGATGTCGTCGTTACCAGACCACATCTGGAAGTCGGGGCTCAAAAAGCGTGCGACTTCCATGGCGTAACTCATGTTACCTGAAGCTTCCTTAATACCGCAGATGTTGGGGTGCTTAGCTAAGCGTTCAACGACCGAGACAGGGATCGAGCAGCCCGTACGACCTGGCACGTTATAAAGAATGCAAGGGACGCTCACCGCATCAGCCGTATCAGCAAAGTGACGATACATGCCTTCGGCATTGGCCTTGTTGTAATAAGGGGCAATGATCAAGAGGGCATCGGCCCCCATCGCTTCGTAGCGACGACTCATTTCGATCTGGGTGGCTGTGCAGTTGGAGCCTGAGCCCACGATTACAGGCACGCGACCAGCGACCGTGTCAATCGTGTGACGCACCACGGCGGCGTCTTCTTCGTGAGTCATGGTGGAATATTCACCCGTTGTGCCGAGCGTCAAAATGGCATCGGTGCCACCGGCAATCTGGCGTTCAATGAGCGCAGTTAAGGCTTCAAAATTCACACTGCCGTCAGCGTGAAACGGGGTGATCATGGCGACGATGGAGCCGCAAACGTGGTCGAACTTCATCAAAGGTCTCCTCAGAACTTTTTCAAACAATAAAAAAAGTCGGTAGAGTTGACGCCTCTGCCGACAGGAAAGGGTGCTGTTAGGGTGCACCGAAGTCTGAGGGCTGATAGCGCAACCGTTCGAAGATGAACGGACAGTCCGTCGGATCTTTTCCGACGACCCATTGTTAAGCCGTGCCCGTCTTAACAATTCGGCGGATTTGCCTCATTCTGGATCATCGCTTGCCAGCTTCCCAGAGGTCTTCGTACCCGCGCCTCTATCTACTAGCTTTTAAACTTACCACGAAGCGAGCGTTTTTTGTGGGACTAAATGCGCTTAAGGGCGATTATCGCAAGTGATCTAAGTAAGAGAGCGTAATCTCAACACCTTAGATAGCGTGTTTTTAGTGGTTTCTCTACCCCGACAAGTAAATCGCTGTGCTATAAATCATTTCACATGATAAGTTTTGTAACGCTAGAACGTTGTCAAGCTAATAATAAACAAGACTCGTCAAACGACGAGCATCGATCCAACAAGAACAAAAAGGATTTCTCTCCCTATGACTAGCGATGCCATTACGCACCGTCGAGCGCTTCATCAGATTCCTGAATTGGATGATGAGTTACCAGAGACGCTGGCTTATGTCACGCGTGCGCTCGAACCACTCGGCGCAGCACTCACGCACCCGATCAAGGGTAGCGTTTGTGCGTACTTTGACGTGGGTGCGAAAGAAACGGTCGCTTTTCGTGCGGATATGGACGCCTTGCCTGTCACTGAATGTACGGGGCTCTTTTTCGCGTCGGGCAAACCCGGTCGCATGCACGCCTGTGGTCATGATGGCCATACGGCGATTGCTTTGGGGCTTGCTGCCGAAACAGCACGTCTCTTAAGAGAAGGTGTGCAGCTGCCGCGTAATGTCCTTTTTGTCTTTCAGCCTGCCGAAGAGACGACAGGCGGTGCAGAACGTCTGGTGAATGCCGGTATTTTTGAAAAATATGGCGTCACACGTATCTTCGGCTTACATCTTTGGCCGAATCTCCCCGAAGGCACCGTCTGGTCTCGTCCTGGCCCCTTGATGGCACGCTCCAATGAAGTCACGTTGACGGTGATTGGTAAGAGCGTCCATGTCTCGCGTGCTGCTGAAGGGCATGATGCCTTGCGTGCGGCTTTAGCTTGGACCCAAGCGACTTATGACTATGTCGAAGGGTTGCCCACGAACGTGCGTCGCACTTTGCAGTTTGGTCGTATGGTTTCGGGTACTGTCCGTAATGCTGTGGCGGGTGAAGCCCGCGTCGAAGGCACGTTACGTTCCTACGAAGAAGAGACGGCGCAAACTATTCGCGAAACGCTCGTAGCCAACGCTAAGACGGTCGCTGAGGCAACAGGTTGTGCGCTTGATGTTACTTATAGCACGGGTTATCCGGCCGTCTGGAATCATGAAGCGCTTTTTGAAAGGGTTCAGGCGGACTTGGGTGAGAGCCGAGTGGGCGTTCTTGAAGAACCAGTGTTAGCCGCTGAAGACTTTTCGTTCTATCAACGTCGCGTGCCAGGTGTCTTTTTCTTCTTAGGTGTTGGCGCGACAGCAGAACTTCACTCACCCCACTTTTGTTGGAATGATGAAGTCGTGATTCCGGCTGGCATTGCCTTCATGAAGAAGATGATGTTCTTGCCGTAAACCAAAAAAATTCTTTGCCTTCGTCGTGTTTTGTTGTTTGTGACGAAGACAAATCCCAAATAACTATAACTATAAATCGTAGGCCGATAACAAAGGCCGCACGCTGAGCGAACATAAACCGGCGTGTTCTTTATTCATCCATTGACTCTAAGACAACAAAATGGAATTTTTAAATCAACTCGTAAATGACGTTAACAGCGTGCTGTGGGGCGTCTTCTTCTTGATTCCGCTTTTGTGCGGAACCGGGATTTTCTATACGTTCAAGTTGCGTTTCGTTCAGATTCGCAAATTTGGTTTAGCGGCTCGCTTCCTTTTAGGTGGCGCTTCGCTCTTTGGTAAGCGTGCCGACAAATCTGGGATGAGCTCTTTCCAGGCTTTGGCCACGGCGGTGGCTGCGCAGGTCGGTACAGGTAACGTTGCGGGTACTGCCACAGCTTTGGTTGCTGGGGGTCCTGGTGCGCTCTTTTGGCTTTGGGTCGCCGCCTTCTTCGGGATGGCTACGATCTTTGCTGAAGCTGTGCTCGCACAGATCTATCGTACGAAGGATAGCCATGGCCATACGGTCGGTGGCCCTGCTTACTACATCACGCTCGGTATGGGTGAAAAGTGGCGTCCGTTAGCGGTCTTCTTCTCGGTCGCGATCATCATCGCGCTCGGCTGTATCGGCAACATGGTTCAGTCCAACTCGATTGCTAATGCCATGCAGACGGCTTTTAGCATGCCGGCCTTCGTGACGGGCGGTATCTGTGCCTTGCTCGCGGGTGTGGTCTTCTTTGGTGGCGTGGGTCGCATTGCGAGCGTCACTGAAAAGATCGTTCCCTTCATGGCTGCCGTCTATTTGATCGGTGGTTGCTATGTGATCGGTACCCACCTCGGTGAAGTCATCCCAGCCTTTAAACTCATCTTCCAGGCTGCTTTTGATCCGGAATCCGTGATGGGTGGTGCCTTGGGCTTGACGGTCGCTAAGGCCATGCAGTTCGGTGTCGCTCGCGGTCTCTTTTCGAACGAAGCCGGTATGGGTTCGACGCCGCACGCCCACGCTGTGGCTCGTGTGGAACACCCGGCTGAACAGGGTCTCGTGGCCATGTTTGGTGTCTTTACGACGGTGGTGATCGTGACCTTCACGGGTATCGTGATTCTCGTGACGGGCGTACTCGACTTCAAGACCACGGGTATTGCCTTGACGCAGCAGGCCTACACGGTGGGCTTGGGTAATGTCGGTATGAGCTTCGTGGCCGTGTGTCTGTTCTTCTTCGCGTTCTCGACCATCATCGGTTGGTACTTCTTTGGTGAACAGAACGTTCGCTTCCTCTTTAAGGGGCGCGGTGTGATGGGCTATCGCTTGCTCGTCTGCGGCTTCATCGTCTTGGGTGCGACGCTCAAGGTGGACCTTGTCTGGGCTTTGGCCGACATGTTCAATGCCTTGATGGCTATCCCCAACTTGATCGCTTTGATCGCGCTTCATAAGGTAGTGGGTAATACGCTCGACGACTTCGAAACGAAGCTCGATGCTTATGAGGCCTCTCAGCACAAATAAACCGTTGGTCTAAACCAACCATTTACGCAAGCCAGGTTTGCCCGGTCTCACGACCGAATGCGCCTGGCTTGTGCCATACTTAGAGCTAGCGATTTTTTTGGAAGGACGCCATGGCTAAAGATGATGAAATTGTGATTAATCCCGAACGCAAGTTTCAAGGGAAGTTTAGTTCGAGCCTTGCCGCTCGCGCAGAGCTTTTCTATGCCATGCGCCAAATGTCAGACGAAGACTATTTTGCTGGCCGTCGTGTCACGGTCAACTGCCGTTACCGTGAAGGGATTGAACTCGTCTATAAGCTCGCAAGCTACCGTATTGGTGGGCAACCCCGTAAGGCGCGCACTTGGGAAGTGATGAGTGAAGAAATCGCCAAGGCAATCAAATCGGCGTAAACACGTCGTCAACGAAGATACCTATCAAGCACTGTCTATGCGGGCGGTGCTTTTTGCTTTCGTGTTAGGCCTCAATGGGTCTCTGGGATACCAGCCGCTTTGAGCGTTGCACTACGATGTTGTTTGGCATAGGTCGACGAACGAGCATCATGGAGTCACAAAAGGCCAAGCTATCCATATCGTGCTAGTTCCAACTGGTGAAATGTCAAAGCTTTCCACGCCTCTGATGTCCATGATGGCACTGTGGCAGAGTTCGAGAGATCATTGATGCAGGACAGGCAACGTGAAGCAATGACTATGGCAAAGGCAAAAGACGTCTGTAAAGGAAGCCCTCGTTCTGTAACTGATGAGCAGATAAAAGATCGAGGTAGGAGTTCCTTTAGCAGTAGCGGCTAGGGATGTTGGAATTAGTCGTGCTTCTGAATATCGGTATTTATAAGGCAATGAATAAAATGAGTAGTGAAAGGAAGAAGACTGGGGCGACATTTACTCCGAAAATTTTGTCTGATTTTGTTTCGATCAACGTATTAAATGAATCGAGTGACATCCTAAAAAAGGATGTTGTCAGAATTCTTGAACCTTCAATCGGGGAAGGAGAGCTGATATGTTCAATCTTGGAGAATGTTGAAGAGAAGAACTTAAAAAAGATTGAAGTTTATGGGTTCGATACCAATATAAAATCTGTTGGTGTGTCTGAATGTCGTTTAAAAAATAACTTTCCATCTTTAAAGAAAGTTGATATTAGACATGCAGATTTTCTTCAATTTTTTGTTGACGGCTACGGTGGACCTTTTTCAGAAGAAAAGTTTGATTTGATAATAGCTAATCCTCCTTACGTTAGAACACAAGTAATGGGGACAGAATTATCTAGACAAATCGCTTCAGTATTCAAATTAACAGGACGTGTAGACTTGTATCAGGCATTTGTGGTGGCGATGTTGGAGTCACTGTCGCCTGATGGAACGATGGGAGTCATCGTATCCAATCGTTTTATGAGCGTTAAGAATGGGGAGATTGTACGTCAAGCGTTTCTTGATAAATCGCATGTCTCTCATGTTTGGGATTTGGGAGATACAAAATTATTTGATGCAGCGGTATTACCAGCAGTAATCATCACGAAAGGTCTATCCATCAGTGTGCCTAAGGCTACATTTACGTCGATATATGAAACAACGCAAGCGGCAAGTTTTTCTGCATCTAACCCCATTGAGGCGTTGAATCATACTGGTAATGTTCGGGTCGGCAAACAAGTATTTCAAGTACAAAAAGGGAACTTGGACACATCTCGAGATGGCTGGAGATTGTCAAACGTTGAGGTTGAGAATTGGATTAAAACAGTTGAATCCAAGACATGGAAAACGTTCGGGGATATCGGAAAGATACGAGTAGGGGTAAAGACGTGTGCCGATAAAGTGTTTATTAGAAAGGATTGGGGTACTGTTCCAACCTCAGAATTACCTGAATTGTTGAGACCGTTAACGACACATTTTATTGCTCGAAGATTTAAAGCAGATAAAACGAAAGCAGATTATCGAATCGTATACCCTCATAAGGTAGATGATGGAAAGCGTAAAGTCATCGATCTAGAAGGATATCCTAATACATTACGATATTTGACGGAAAGAAAAGAAATTCTTCAATCTCGTAAATATGTTGAAGAAGCGGGACGAAATTGGTATGAAATTTGGGTTCCACAAGATCCAGGCTTATGGAGTAGGAAAAAGATTGTATTTAGAGATATTTCAAAAGAACCAATATTTTGGTTGGATGATGAAGGCACAGTAATCAATGGTGATTGCTATTGGTTTGTTGCGGAAGATGAAAAAAATGATGACCTTTTGTGGTTAGCAATGGCAGTCGCAAACTCTCCGTTTATAGAAAAATTTTACGATATTAAATTTAATAATAAACTTTATTCTGGGAGACGTCGTTTTGTCACACAGTATGTAGAGAAATTCCCTCTGCCAAATCCTAGTCTTGAACAATCGAAAAAGATAATTGCTCTGTCTAAAAAAGCATTCAATGAAGTAGATGGAGAAGACTTTTTTAAAATAAAGCAAGCAATTGATGACTTGGTCTGGCAGAGTTTTTCTTGAAATTGAGATTAATGCGCTGGAGCGAAGATAGATCCTGTCACAAGGCCCTTTACAGTGCCGACAGCAGCGGCAGCCCATACGGCAAACGTCATTAACGTGAGGACGATGGCGATATAGGGCAGGATTTGGACTTCAAGCATGATAGCCAAGCGGAAGGAGAGCACGGCCGCCGCGCCAATCGGGAAAACGAAGGCCCACCACGAGAGGGCAAATGGCAACTTACCCTGACGCATATTGCGAACCGTCATGCTGATTGCTAAAACGAGCCACCAAAGCGCAGCACCCAAGAAGGCGGACGCAACGAGCATACCGTAGCGAACGATAGATTCGTCAGCCGTGGTGTGTAAAAGTGCGAGCATCGAGAGCGGAATGACGCTCAATGGTGCCAAGTGCACCCACAAGGTCGGCGTCATCTTGCCTTCAACAGGGCTACCCAAGAAGTGGCGAGCCATCGTCAAGGCCAAAAGGCCTACATACATAAAGACACCAGCGCCAAAGCCCATCATGTTGATGCCAAAGTAGATTTCACGAAGGACGCCCGTGGCAGCGCCTGCAAGCGAGGCGCCAGCGACTGGAATCACAACAAGACCCACCGCTGGAATAAAGTGCGCAGGCGTTACCATCGTGAGTTTCAACTTTTCATCCGTAAATAAAATAAAAAGCACGAAGTAGCTTACTAACAAGGTGCCAAAGGCACCGACCCACCACAAGGGGGCAATCGCGGCACTGGACACGCCGTAAACCGTCCACTCGGCAGCCATCACCAGCATGGCGAGTGGGAAAGTCACATAAAAACTTCCTTCGACTGGGTGACGAATGGTGGCGAGCACGGCGTCCGGATAACGCACCACACGAATGAGCGCAGCCACACCAAGGATGGCCATCAACACAATGGCTAAATAGTGAAAGAGATCAGCCGCAAGACCGGCAAGCGCAAAAGAGGGCGCAGCCTTGGCCATTAACGTAAAAGCCAAACTCGTGACGGCGGTACCCATCACGGCAGCAAACCAGCCTGGGGCCATCGGACGAATGAATCGTTCCATGAAAAAACTCCGTAATTAAACCGTGGTTCAGTCGCACCAAGTGGATGAATACATACTCTGAAATGGATGCGAAAGAACGTTCTAAAATTTATTAGAACGAATGTTAACGAAGTTGATCTCATTCGTCAAATTTTTAGAACGTTTATTGAAGTCCTGTTGTCTTTTGTTGTCGTGTCGTAGTACGGAGAATCGCTAGTGTGTATCGCTTTCAGGAGAAACATAGGGTGATAAACTTATCTTTTATAGATTGACAAACGTTATTAAAACGAATTTGACGATAGAATCTAACGAACTTCGTCAAAAAATTTGTCGACCACGTCTCCAACAATGACGTCTTGCGCCGCTTGCCATGGTAAGACTGGTCAGTTGCGTCCTTAGCCAATAAAGGAAAGTCGCTCGAAGAAGGTTTAAACGCTATCTCGAGAGGCTTTTTCGTTCTGGTGATGGATACTGCGTATAAACCTTGAGGCGACTTTAGGCGCTTATGTTTAGACTTTTGTGAGTTTAGGTTTGCATTCTTAAGGAGACAACGATGCCTCGTTTGGCCATCATTGGGTGTGGTGCTTTGGGCACGATTTTGGTGAATCATCTCGCGAAAGCAGGCGACTGGACGCTTACAGGCGTCATGGCGCGCACGCTTCAGCATGCCCAAACCTTGGCTAATGTCGGGCACTGCAAAGCGACAACGGATTTAGAGGTGCTCTTAGCTGACCAGCCTGACGTGGTGGTTGAAATCGCTGGGATTGGGGCCGCGAAAGCCTATGGCGCGGCTGTGCTTGAGGCGGGCTGCGACTTGGTGGTTGTTTCAGCGGGCGCTTTTGCAGACCCCGTATGGCGAGACATGATGGTATCTAAGGCCACCACCTTAGGACGACGCATTCATGTGGCCTCTGGCGCCATTGGTGGATTTGATGTGCTACGTACGGCCGCTTTGATGGGCGTCGACGAAGTGACGATTGCAAGCACGAAGTCGCCTAAGAGCCTCGCAGGGGCGCCAGGATTGGGCGATCGGACGCTTTCGAGCACCGAAGAAGAAATTGCCTTTGAAGGGTCTGTCGAAGACGCGGTCAGAGGCTTTCCGAAGAACGTGAACGTGGCCGCTGCGACGGCATTAGCGACGGCGTGTGACGACTTGGTGGTTCGTGTTGTCAGTCAACCAGGGCTCACCGAAAACACGCATCGCATTACGCTTAAAGCCGGCACGATGCGCACCGACTTAACCTTTGCGTCGAGTTTTGATGCCGCCAACCCACGTTCGAGCGTTTCGACGGCGTGGAGTGTGTTGGCGCTCCTTAAGAACCTACGTAGTCCGCTTTCGTTCTTTTAAAGGGTGGCTTTTTGGCTAGAAAGTAAAAGAAAAACGGTGCTGAGTAAAAGTGACTCAACACCGTTTGTTGTCTCTGACCTATGAGTGGTCAACGAATGAAATTACTTCAAGAGCAATTCATTCATGAGCTTCACAAAGGCAGCGGGATCCTTCACGGAACCCTGGTCTGCGAGCGAAGCCTGACCTAACATAAGGTCGCACCACTTGCCAAAGCGAGCATCGTCCTTTTCAGCTGCAGCCTTGACGAGTAACGGGTGAGACGGATTGATTTCGAGCGTGACGCGGTCTTCAGGGACTTCCTGACCGGCCGCTTCGAGCATACGGCGCATCTGCGGCGTCAAGCGCTTATCGTTGTCGCAGACCACGCAGCTCGGGCTATCGACCAAGCGTGAAGAAACGCGAACACCTTCAACGCGTTCACCCAAGGCCTTCTTGATACGGTCAACAAGACCCGTGGATTCACGAACGGTTTCTTCGTGCTTCTTTTCTTCTTCGCTGTCAGCAAGGTCGCCAAGCTTCAAGTCAGAAGCCGTGACTGGGATAAATTCACGACCGTCGAATTCGTTAATGCCCTGCATCAACCATTCGTCGATACGCTGCGTCATGAGAAGGACTTCAACACCCTTACGACGGAAGGTTTCGAGGTACGGCGAATTGATGGCCGTTTCGAAGTTGCCGGCGGTGAGGTAGTAGATGTGCTTCTGCTTTTCAGGCATGCGAGCAACGTAGTCCGTGAGGCTCACGTTTTCTTCAGGCGTACCCGTCTTCGTTGAAGCAAAGCGAAGGAGCTTCAAGACAGCTTCACGGTTCGAGAAGTCTTCAACGGGGCCTTCCTTGAGGACAGCACCGAAATTCTTCCAGAAAGCGGCATACTTTTCTTGATCGTCAGCGAGCTTGGCAATCATATCCAAGGCACGCTTCGTCAAGGCACGCTTTAACTTCTGGGTGACGCGGCTTTCCTGCAAGAGTTCACGGGAAACGTTGAGCGGCAAATCGGCCGTGTCAACGAGACCACGGATAAAGCGGAGATAGTTCGGGAGGAACTGTTCGGCGTCATCCATGATGAACACACGCTGGACGAAAAGCTTCAGACCATGTTGCTTTTCACGGGTATAGAGATCCCACGGGGCTTCACTCGGTACGTAGAGAAGGGACGTATATTCGAGTTCGCCTTCCACGCGGTTGTGTGCCCACGTGGCTGGGTCGCTATAGTCGTGCGTCAAATGACGATAGAAAGCCTTGTACTGGTCTTCAGTCACGTCCTTCGGTGGAAGGGTCCAAAGGGCGCGAGCATCGTTAACCTGTTCCCAAGCAAAGGTCGGTTCTGCCTTTTCGTCCTCGGCGGGCTTCTTTTCCCAAAGGAAAACAGGCGTCGAGATATGGTCAGAATACTTCGTGATGGCATCACGCAAGCGCCACTGACCCAAGAATTCCTTTTCTTCAGGCTTGAGGTGAAGAATGATTTCGGTACCGCGAGCTTCGCGGGTAACGTTACCCGAGGTGAACGTGCCGTTGCCTTCAGATTCCCACTGAACGGCTTCTTCAGGCTTAGCACCGGCCTTACGAGAGATCACCGTGACGCGGTCAGCCACGATAAAGGCGGAGTAAAAGCCCACGCCGAACTGGCCGATTAACTGAGAGTCCTTCTTTTCTTCGCCCGTGAGGCTAGCCATAAAGGCTTCGGTGCCGGACTTGGCGATCGTGCCGAGATGTTCGTTGGCTTCGGCGAGCGTCATGCCAATACCGTTATCGATCACGGTGAGGGTACCGGCTTCTTCGTCCGCACGAACGCGAATGCTGAAGATAGGATCGTCAGCCGTCAATTCAGAGTTCGTAAGCGAAAGAAAGCGCAACTTGTCCACCGCGTCAGAAGCGTTGGAAACGAGTTCACGAAGGAAAACTTCCTTGTTCGAATAAAGGGACTTGGCGAGAAGACTGAGGAGCTTCGTCACTTCAGTCTGAAAACCATGGACTTCCTGTGCCATTTCTAATTTTTCTCCGAGTGTAGGTCACGCATTGGACCCGATAAAACCTTATATGGAGACGAATAGCAAAATTTCAAGGCGAGCGGTCTTTAAATCAACAGAACGCATCCGACGACTGAGTTGCCATAGGAGGCTAATCGTCTTCTTCAGTCTCAAGTTGGTCTTCGTTAAGCAAAGCCATGCCATTAATTTCGAGCCAGTCCATCGCTTCTTGAGGAATTTTTAGGGCAAACTTTTTCCGAAAGTTTTTCGATAGTCGTCCTTGTTCCAGGTAGACCTGAATCATTTGGAAACGTAAAGCTTGCGGTAGATCGAAAACATCATTTACAGCTCGTTCTAGCTTGTCAAAGCGAACGAGAAAGTTAACCTCTTCCTGCAAGTGAACGTCAAGCGCCTCTGAGGCCATTTTGTAGAGGAATTCCACCTGGCGAGTAGCATCCCAGTAGCGATAGAGTGATTCATGGCCATTGAAAATGCATTCGCAAGGCGGTGTGCCTCCAGTCCAAATGACTTGCCAGGCTTGACGGACAGGTTTTGAGAAAGTCTCAAGCGTTCGCAAATATTCCAACTCGTGCTTTTTCATGGCAACAGAGACCGGCAGGATTTGGTCAATGCCTAGCTGACCAGAAGCAGCAAGCTGTTGATGAATCAAAAATCGACTCAGACGCCCGTTGCCGTCCATGAACGGATGCAGATAAACAAAGCCAAAAGAGATAATCGCTGCTGCGGCAATCGGATCCGTTTCTTTTGGAAGTCTTTCAGCTGCCGCCTGCCAGGCGCACATTAAGCGATCAATGTCATCTGGCGATGGTGGCACGTACGTTACGGCGCTTGCACCTGGGCCATTCGCTAACCAGTTTTGTTCGGTTCGGTAAGAATAAGCTTCGACGAAAGGATTGCTCACGATTTCGTTTTGTAGCTCACATAAATACGTTTCGGTGAGTTGTCGAGCTTCAGGTGCGTGTCTTAAGAGTCGAGCAAAACGTTCAGCTTTGCTAGCGCTGACAGATTCATTCTCGAGCTCGTAGGAGTCATGCGTTTTTTTGTCGAAAAATTTTCTTTTTCGATGAATCTACCGAAATTTTTTCTCTTTGACTTATGGCCGGCCGCCAATGAAGCCAACCATCGTAGCAAATCAGTGCCAACACGTCGCCATGAGTTCACGCTCTTTAGAGCGGCCAGTCAAATGTTTGGACGATCTTCAAAAAAGCGAAGGATTCTCTGGCAACGAGCATAAATTTGATATCAGTCATTTGACTGAGGCAAAAGTGCTGAACTTTACGGTATAGTGTTTGAACTAGATTTTTATGGATGCATCGAGATGTTGCCTTCCCGACTTCTACCTTTAATGATGGTCACTGCTTTTGTGGCAGCTGGGTGTTCGACCACGCCGCCAACTGGTGAAGCCCTTGACCGTCTGCAGGCGCCAGATAGTAGCGCAAGTCGCGCGAAAAACCTGATGAAGGCGTTTGACTTCAATGTTTATGACCGTGAAGCTCAAGGGCGTGGCCACGCCGTGACTACGGACGAGATCACTGAAGACAATCCCTTCGGTAAGGATCTCACCAAAGAAGGTTGGGGGATGCCTAGCGTCAGTCGTGTGCTTGATGCCAGTGTGTTGGCGCAAGACCCTCTAAAGACCGTTCACTATTTTGGCTATTTGCCCGTCGACTTGGCTCTGGATGAACGCGCTGTCGTGCGTCGTAGTGCCGCCTTGGCGGTCGAAAAGGTCGCTCGTGTGATGAAGGCCGAAGGCTGGCGCTTTGCCTGGACGCGTCCGAAGTCTCAGCAAATGAGTTTGGGTTATTCAGTGACCCAGGACGTCTTCTTCGAAAAAGATGGTACCACTTGCAAGATTCCAGAGAATATTGAAACCTTGCAGCCTGGCGCCGCTAAGGGGTGCGTGGTTCGCGTGGCCATCCGTAGCCAGGACATCAATAAAGGTAAGCATCCTGACGCCACGGGCTTTGAACCCGTGCCCCGTTGGATTGACGACAAGACGCCGCCCGCTTGGCGAATCCGCAATATTGCGCTCTTTTCAAATACGCCCGAAGGAAAGCCATTCTTGACGACAGAGCGTCAACAGGCGTTGGCACTGGCAACAGGTCGTTGGGCAGGCTTTTATGGCTTTGACGAGCAGGGGATCCCGTACCTCGGATGGGAAGGTCAGATCCTTCGCTTTGAAGCGAGTGACGAAGTGCGCCAAGCTGTCGCCAACAAAAAAGCAGAACAAACGATCTCAACCACTGACAAAGTCATGCACGAAATCGGGTCTTGGTGGCCGTTCTAATTGCGACATATTGTGACGCGCCAAAAAGCCGGCACGAACTAAGGTTCGGAGCCGGTTTTTTGTTGTCTAGACGAATTGATTTGAGAAGTGAAAACTAGGCAAAAGTCTCTATTTGCCTCTCTAAGAAGGCTAATTGCCGACAATATACAAACCAATTTTTCGTTTGATCTGAATCAGATTGGGTAGGTCGTTACCTACCCCGATCGTCGAAAAAGCGCTGATAGAATGAATCCACCTTAAGACGAAATGCACACAAAACAGTGTGGACGTCTAACTCAAATTAACCCGAACACTTTATTACTCGTTCGCCTTACCTCGGAGACTATCAAAATGATGAAGAAAGCCCTTGCTGCTGTCGTTCTTGGCGCCATGATGATTGGCGGCGTCGCTCAGGCAAAGGATCTCCGTGTTGCTAGTAACACGACCTTCCCGCCCTTTGAATTCGTTAACTCTCAGACGAAGGAAATCACTGGCTTTGAAATGGATCTGATCCGCGCCATGGGTAAGGTGGCTGGTTACGATGTCAAGATTGTGAATATGGGCTTTGACGGCATTATACCGGCCATTCTGTCTGGTTCTGTGGACGTGGGTGCTTCGGGCTTCTCTGTGAGTGAAGAACGCAAGAAGCGCGTCCTCTTTACGGATCCGTTCTACAAGTCTGGTCTCACAATCCTTGTGAATAAGGGTTCTGAAGAGACGATCAAGGGCTTTGCCGACTTGAAGGGAAAGAAGCTTGCTGTCCAGATTGGTACCACCGCTGCCACGAAGGCTAAGTCCATCGAAGGCGCTCAGGTAAAGACCTTTAATAATGCTGGCGAAGCCATCCTTGAACTCGGTATGGGTGGTGTAGATGCAGTGATCAATGATAAGCCGGTGACGGCCTACATCTTGACGCAGCAGCCGAAGTTGGCCAAGCAGACGGTTCACCTTCCTGAAATGTTGACGGCTGACGACTTCGCCATGGTGGTCGCCAAGAACCGTCCGGAACTCGCCGCTGAATTGAATGAAGCTTTGAAGACCCTCAAAGCTAACGGCGAATACGACAAGTTGTTGACGAAGTGGTTCGGTGATGTGAAGTAAGGCGCACAGTCACTGACGACTTCAGGCAAATGCGACGTGAGCCTGTGAACACGTCGCCCGAAAGGCCGATCCTCTCCCTGTTTTGGGAAAGGGTCGGTTTTTTGGTTTGTAGACTGATGATTTAAAGTTGCCAAAAATTAACTTCTTATCAAGAAGGCTATACAATAAGAGTTCCTTTCAATAAAAAGCCTTTTGCCATGTCTAATGAGATTGTCATTCATGAAATCACACTGCCCTTTGGTCCGATGCGCCTCGGAAGCCTGGGTGATGATTTGTGTTTGGCGACGTGGCTCACCGGCGCTAAGCCTAATCGTCCGCTCTCAAGAATGGTCGCGGAATGTCATGCGCAGGTTCGCGAAGGAGTCTCGCCCGTGATCATGCGTGCCATTGATCAATTAGAAATGTGGTGTGCGGGTGAGAGTCGAACGTTCGATTTGCCGCTCTATATTCATGGGACCGACTTTCAAAAAGAGGTTTGGACAGGCTTACAAAAGATCAATTATGCGGAGATGCTCACGTACACCGTTTTGAGTGTGCGTATTGGTCGGCGCAATGCTTTGCGTGCGGTGGCTGGCGCTTGTGGTGCCAATCCGCTTCACGTCATCATTCCTTGCCATCGAGTGATTAGTAAAGGGGATTTAGGAGGCTTTGCTGGCGGTAAAGATTTGAAGTTACGTCTCCTTCGTCATGAGTACGAAGTCGATCAAAAACCGTCAGGATTGCCGATTTTTTGAGTGTCACTGACACAACTTGGAAGCCTATCGTGACAAACGAGACCGATCCGCGCCTGGCGCGCCTCACGACTGATCCTCAGCTTAAAGAAGACGCTGATACGTTGACCGCTATGGTGTCTGCGTATTGCCAACATCATCACGGGACACAAGATGTGTTGTGTCCTAAGTGCGCTGACTTTTTGCGTTACGCCTTAAAGCGATTAGCTTGCTGTCCCTATGGCGCTGATAAACCTGTGTGTGCCAAGTGTAAGATTCACTGTTATCGTGCGCATGAAAAAGCCTTGGCGAAGGAAGTGATGCGCTGGGCTGGGCCGCGCCTTATGCTCTCGCATCCGATTTTGACGGCAAAGCATGTGATTAAAAGCTTGACGGTAACGCCGCCCGAGAAGCCGCGCAACAAAGGCCGTGGTTGAGAGCTGTTTGTAGGTAGACAAGGTGGCTGACGAGCATACAAATTCTCAAAAAAGGCGTTTCTCGTAGCGCAAAAGGAAAAAACACCTCACGCCGAACATGTCGAACGTCAGGTGTTTTTCCCAGGAGAGAACAGATTCAAATGGGCAATCGATTAATGATTGCGGACAAAGATTTGGCTGTGAATATGGTCAGCGGGGATTGTGCGGTACTGCAGAATCATCGATTGAACATCTTCAACAAAGGATTGAGAGCCACAAAGATAAACGTCAGCAGTTGGATCTAGGCAGGCCGTGCGAAGCGTCGCGGGCATCAATTTACCTGTGAATTGATAGTCTTGTCCCAAATGATCGTCAGGACGAGGATCGGTGTAACCAACTGCTAAACCGCTATCAGGAATCAAGTGCATCAATTGCTTGGTTTCATCACGAAGCGGGAATGTGTCGCCATTTTTTGTGACGTAGATCATGTGAACGCGACGAAGCGGATGATCCGTAGCAATACTACTTAACATGGCTACCATGGGCGTAATGCCAATGCCTTCGGCAATCATGACGACAGGCGTTTCGGCGTCCTTTAAAAGGAAACCACCAAAGGGTTCAGAGATATCAACATGTTCGCCAACATGAAGCGTACGGCAGATAAGTGACGACAATTCACCGCGATCGCCCTCGAACATCTTGATGCAAAGCCGATAAAAGCCTTCTTCATGCGTGCTGCAAAGGGTATAGGCACGTGGGTCAAGGCCAGGCAAACGCAAGGCAACACTTTGACCAGGACGAAATGGTGGCAAAGGAAGATCGTCGGCTGGCATCAATGTCAAAAGAATGGTGTTGGCACAAGCTTCTTGACGATGCATGACTTTGAAGGGACGCCAACCGGTCAACGTTGGCATGTCGTCGCTATGGGTGACTTGTGGTTCTACTGGCTTACTTTCGAAAAATCCAAACATAACGCTGATCCTTTTTTCTGGTCTTTTGTATGAACGATTGGTCCTGCGTTCACAAAACCAGTCTAGACCTCTCAAAAGGAATTAGGTCGAATGAGTGATTAATCTTTGACCAATAGCACGTTAGGGGTAGAAATTAACAATCGAGTGCCACTATTGATATAAGAAAAAACCCGTAACGATGTGATGGCGAGATCCAACAAAACGACAAAAGCGCACAAAACACCTCAGAAACCGGAAAAAAAAACGCCGAAGACAAGGTGGTCCTCGGCTTGGGCTGACGCAATGTGGCGTCAATCGTCTTTATGCGCGCTCGTCGTCGGCGTGATTCAACCAACGAGTGGCTTTCTTGATACCCTTGAGGTCAAACTCGAAAGTTTGCTCGAATAGGCCAAAGATCGGGAGACGAATATAGAATTTCTTGGCGTCGCGAGCGGCTTTCCAGAGGTCTTTGTTATCCAAGTAGACGGCATGGCCATTCCAAACGGTGCGTAGTGGTAACGCCTTGGCCGGATGGTCATCAAATTGAATCAAAACACGATCGTTAAACCCTTCGATCGTGCCTGGATTCACGTCAACAAAGAGACGAATGGCTTCACCGCGCTCTTTGGCAAGTACTAATTGTGGTTGGATGCGCTCATGAAAAAAGGTGTTGATAACTGTGGTACTTTTGAGTTCAGCCGTACGAATGGCTTTGCCTTCGGGGGCGTCAGGGCGCTCTTTAAGCTGCCAGCCTTCAATCGTAGGGATTTGGCCAGGTTTCGTGGCGCCTGGTTGATTGGGCTTCATGGGTTTTAAACCAATGGCAGGCGGATCAGATTCAATACGGTCAAGGTCACTGAGGCAGTCGTAGAGACACGTCACGAAGCTCGCATCATTTTTGGCTTTACGGCACTTTAAACACGATTCAGGAATGGCTTCAATGGCCGCGACGTTGCTAACATAAGCACAAAGGCACGCAGGAATTAAAGTAGAAAGTAGGCGGTGACGCATAGTGAATCCTCAAAAACTTTGCGCGTATTGTAGGCGAAATCGTAGAGTGAGTCGCTCCGCTGTAACGAATCCTGACATGAGTGGCGAGGTCGTAACAATCTTCTAGCTCACGCTCACTGTGTCAGAAACGAGACAAAAACGCCTCACACAACAAAAGGCCTGATGCCTACAGATAAAATTCATTTAGAATTTGAATGAATTTGGTCCACTTTGCGCCTTAACACCGAGAACAAGAAAATGACAACGCTCCATGAAGCCGCTATTCGCACAGCGACGCGCAGTCCTTTATATATACAAGTAAGAGATATCTTGGTTGAACGCCTCCGTGAAGGTGAATGGAAGCCGGGCGACCGCTTACCTACCGAAACGGAATTGGCTGAAGAAACAGGGGTTTCTTTGGGCACCTTACGTCGTGCTGTGGAGTTACTCGTTGAAGAAGGTGCCTTGATTCGTCATCAGGGGTCAGGTACTTATGCGGCCACGCTCAAAAACACGGCCGAAGGTAATCGCTTTCAACCCTTTGAATCGTTAGATGGGAGTACTCGTTTTGATTATCGTCGACTTATTTCGGTGACGCGTGAACCAGCGCCAGTTGAAGCGGCTGCGGGCTTAGGGATTCATGAAGGGCAAGAGATCATTCATGTCGTGAGGCATATGATGAAAAAGACGCCCGACGGAGACAAGATTGCGGCCTCTGATGAACTCTTTTTGTTGCCTAGTGTCTTTGCAGAATTTACTGCAGAGCGCTACAACCAATGCTGCCGGCCTGAAGATTCGATCTATAAGTTCTATGCGCGAGAATTAGGCGTCGTGATTACGAGCCAACACTGCGCTGTCCGCTATGAATGCGTCACGGGGACGCTCGCAGCAATGCTACACGTCCCCGATCCAATGCCCGTTTTAAGATTTGCGCGTATTTCCATGGCCTACGGGCATCAGCCTGTGGAATATCGAATTTATCGATTAAACGCTGAGAACTCTCAAATTTGCTTTGATCTTCGTTGACCGATCAAGCATTTTGATTTTGTTCGACGGCCTGCTGGGCGGCCTTTTGTTGAGCTTTTTGTTGGGCTTTTTGCGCAGCACGCAACTGGCGCCGAGAAGGCTTTTTGGGTGGCAAGGTTTTGCTACCGAGCTTCTTGGCGCGTTCTGCGGGCGAATTACCAAAGACGTAGAGGGAGCAACTCACACCTACGAGCAGGATGCTAAAGCCAATCACCATCGAAGTGGTCGGATACTCACCGCGCCAAATCAAGGCATAGATCACCGCTGAAATACTTTCAAAGACGATCAACTGTCCACCTAAACCCGAAGGCAAACGCTGGCTCATCTGGTTCCAGAACAGCATCGCGACCCAGCTACACAAAACCCCAATCATGAGAGCCACTAAGAGGAAGCGGACGGGCGTTTCGCCGAGTAGGCTCACCGACGTATCCATCCAGCCAAAGCCCCAAGCGAGGATGGCAAAGGCGACAAGGACGACCGGCAAGACTGTGACCCCTTGAAGGGCAGTCCATGCAGCAGAACTATGTTTGGGGTGCGCCAGGAGCCATTCGCCATTCATGATCGAGAACCAAGTCCAAGAAATCACGGCGGCAATCCCAAAGCCCACACCAATCCAGAATTCAAGCCCACTTGAGCCCGAAGACGTGATGTATTGGAATTCAGTCCAGTTGGCCATCACAAGGCCAAAGAAAATAATGAAGAGTGGGGGAGTAATGGCGCTCCAAGGCAGGCCGCGTCCTTCTCGCTGATAGCGAACGTTCGCCACAATGGCGACAAGCACGGGAATCACAGCCATGAACATCCCGGCTAATGGCGCACCGGCCATACGAATGCAAACTGTGATCAAACTATAGAAGATGACGTTACCGAAAAACGGTAAACGGAAGGACTCTATGATGTCGGGTTTTTTGAATTGTTTCAGTTCTTCACGTAGTACGTACATGAAGGGCAAAGAAACCAGCCCGAAAGCGATAAAACGGCCCAGTGCAACTAACACGGGGTTGTACTGCGGTAGAAGGAGGGGCGCAATATAAATGAGCCCCCAAAGAGCACCCGCAGCAATGCCTAGCAAGACGCCTATAAACATGTGAGGTTGTTGACTATTTATGTGTTCGTCTTTCACCCGAACACGACCCGGAACGAACGACTGTTGTGAAAGGGAAGGCGTCGCTCGTGCTCACCCTTCAATGGTTGGTTGAGGGGCTGCCGGGAATTTGTCATGTTCCCAGCGGGCCAAAAAAGACGTGCGAGAGCGCGAATTTTTTGAACGTCTTCATGCTAACAAACTTGTGGAAAATACGCGATAGCGGATAGGGGAAGTCCTTAGCTCGAGAGGTTTTGGCTATAAAAGATCACAAGTGAGCCATTTTTATGAATTTTTAAGAAATTGGAGTACGTATATATACGGAAGATTTGATTTTTAGATGGTGGGTGACTGAATTGCGTTATTATTCGTCGACTTGTGATCATGAAAAATTTTGTGCTAAAAAAGTGATCAACAAAGTCGTTGCCATGTCAAGATGGCGCCTCTAAGGTTTAACGAGAGGTTGTCTATCAGGTTAATAGTTTCCCTTGACTTTACTGATTAGGGTGATCGGCGTAAACTATCGACAATAATAATCATCGCGGACTAGGTTGGGCGTAGATAGCGAGCTACGTTTAAGCCTCTCTGTTCGTTGTCCGCCTCACAAGCAAATCGTCGAAAAAAAATGAACATCCCCGCACACGATGTAAAAACAGTGGAAGAAATCCACGAAGCTTTGGATCGCATCACTCAAGCCGCTACGAGCCTTTTTAATGATTGGCAGCACGCAAGATCATTTTTACCGAGTGGTTGTCGACCACTCATGGAGATGCTGACGCAAGAACAAACGCTCTGGTTGGAGCGCTTTGATAAAGAATTGCAAACGGGTAACGCCAAAACATTGGTGGCGAGCTTTGAACGCTTCTCTCAAGCTGTGCATCGTCGCATTGAGGCGCACGCTGCAAGTCCTTTGGCATTAGTGGGTGAAGTCTTTGAAAATGACGAAGAAGAGCGTCTTTTCTTTCGTCGTTGGAAGGCCTTTCTTGATGCTGGCATCGGCACAATTGCACGCACCTTTCAGGTCGATGACGTGATTTTTGCTGCTCAGATTGTCGCGAGCTATCAATTGGTGGGCGCTTTACGCGAAATAACCTCGGTGTGGACGCATTTGTCGCCCTCTGTTCGTCACGAGATTGCACTTCAGTTTAGAGAGAATGCGCAAGCCTTGAGTGACGCTTATGGCACAGCGTCGAGCGCAGACTTTATTTTGATGAAAGAGCGCTTTGCAGAGCGCCTGCGTGCGTCTTACCAGACGGCACTCTCTGAGGAAACCTTTGACGTCGAAGAGGGCGATCGTGATTTAACGCTCTTTAGAGCAGCAGCCGATCGCTTTACGCGTGGTGTGGTGTCAACCGTCAAGAGCGCTATCGTGAATGGCGAGCGCGGCGGTGATGAGGCTATCAAGAACTTTCGTTATACCTTAGAGGCGGGCGCAATTTTCTTACGTTTACCAGGCGGCGACGAGCAGACCGACTACTACCGTCGATCCCTTTTGCCGCGATTAGAGGTGTTACTCGCTTCGTAATGTAAGAGTATTCACTCTGATAAAAACGCCTGTAAGCGAAAGTGCTAACGGGCGTTTGTTGTCTCTATGACCTCAATATGGGTGCCTGACTTCGACGACATCTTTAATCACAGCGGCACGCGATAGGTTGCTTCTAAACGTCACTACGCTTAACACCGCGGATCATAATACGGCGCATTGTAAGATTGCGGATTAGAATACGCTCGAATTCAATCAACTATGCGGACAGAAGAACATGAGTAACTTCGATTTCTTTGGACGAACTGGCGAACTAGAAACTCTCCAAGATGCGTACGAGAGTCCGAGGGCTGAGCTATTATTTACGGCCGCCGACGCATCGGAAAAACAGCGCTGATCCAGAAATTTTGCGAAGGAAAGCCCGTGTTTTTCTACACGGCAAGAGCCTGGAAGGATGCTTTTCAACTCGAAGCGTTTTCAGAGGCTGTCGGCACATTCAGCCACAATGCTCAGCAACGTTTCCTCGACTGGCCCGCAGCATTACGAGCGCTAACCAGTCTACCTTGCGACTCTCGTCTAGTCATCGTTATTGATGAGTTTCAATACATAGCGAAAGAGCGTCCGAGCGTGCTTTCGGAACTTCAGGTTCTTTGGATGAAGAACTCTCTCGCAAAAACATTTTTCTCATCCTTTGCGGCAGCGCAGTGTCCTTTATTGCAAAGGAAGTCTTTGGAGAGAAGAATCCGTTGTATGGACGGGCTAGAACGATCATGAAAGTTCGCCCACTTCCTTTCCAGATTACGGCCCAATTCGTCCCACACAGCAAAGCCGATGATGTTTTCCGCGGTTATGCTGTTTTAGGAGGTATTCCGTATTTTTGGCAAGATATAAATCCTCAACGTTCTCTCACCGAAAACCTTGCATCCAATCTCCTAAGAGAAAGTGGCTTTCTTAATGATGAGGCGCAATCCGTTTTAAGGCAGGAGTTTCGGGATCCTTCAACCTATAACGCTATTCTCCAAGCCATCGCTTTTGGTGCAACTTCGCGACATGAAATCGCCCAAAAGAGTTTGGCCGATACTCGGAATCTGTCGAAGTACCTCACAGTGCTTGAAGACATGGATTTAATCGAAAGAGAATTTTCTGTTTTTTCCGGTGCAGGAGACTTAAGTAATGCCTCAAGAGGACTTTACCGCATCTCGGATCACTACCTGAAGTTTTGGTTTCGTTTTCTGTCGAAGAATCCTGCGCCCATCATGACGCGTGCCGAAGCGTTAGCTGAATGGCATGCATTGGTTGAACCTTTTTTTGCAGAGTTTGCTACCTGGGCATTCGAGGAAGTTTGCCGACAATACCTGGTTCGCCGTCGAAATGCTGGGCAACTCCATTTTAGGCCGACAGAAATGGGGCGTTGGTGGGCAAAGAATGTAGAAATTGATATCGTCGGTACTGACCATGAACGCCGTCACTGTTTGGTAGGTGAGTGTAAGTATCGAAATGAGAAAGTCACACTGAAAGTTTTGCGTTCGTTACAGGCAAAATCTGCTCACCTCCCAGTTCGAGATGAAACCGTTTTCGATTACTGGCTATTCTCTCGTAGTGGTTTTGATGATGCGCTCAAAGCGCTCGCCGAACGCGATCCTTACTTGCATCTGGTTGAGATGGACGAGTTGCTCGAATAACATGGTACAAGACAAAAATACGCCCGTAAGCGTTGATGCCTACGGGCGTTAGGGTCTCTATGGTCGTCAGGTTTATTTGGCTTTCTTCACGGCCTTATCTTCAGTCTTGACTTCGGCGACATCTTCAATCGAATGCGTCGCGCGATAGGTTGCTAAGAAGTCTGCAATACGAGCGATGGCTTCACGCAACTGGGTTTCATGCGGCAAGAAGACCACACGGAAGTGGTCTGGATGGGGCCAGTTAAAACCAGTCCCTTGCACTAACAAGACGCGTGTCTCTTCTAAGAGCTGCTTAAAGAACTCACGGTCATCCTCAATGGGGTACATCTTCGGATCAAGACGCGGGAACATATAGAGTGACCCCTGCGGCTTCACACAGGTGACACCAGGGATCTGTGTGAGAAGCTCCCAAGCAAGGTCACGCTGTACGCGCAAGCGCCCGCCTTCGGCTACTAAGTCATTAATGGACTGATAGCCACCTAAGGCTGTTTGAATGGCCCACTGCCCCGGCACGTTGGCGCAGAGCTTCATGTTGGCCAGCATATTGAGACCTGCAATGTAGTCCTTGGCAAGCAGCTTGTTGCCCGAGATGATCATCCAGCCAGCACGATAGCCACAGGCACGGTAGGCCTTCGAGAGCGAATTAAACGTGATCGTGAGGACGTCGGTCGAAAGACTAGCGATGGCCGTATGCTTGATGTCATCGTAAATAATTTTGTCGTAGACCTCGTCAGAGAAGATGATGAGGTCATGCTCGCGAGCAATCTGAATGATCTTTAGGAGCGTTTCTTTGGGGTAGACGGCACCCGTCGGGTTATTGGGGTTGATGATGACAATGCCACGGGTATGCTCGTTAATCTTGCTACGAATGTCATCGAGGTCGGGCTGCCAACCGTTAGATTCGTCGCAAAGGTAGTGCACAGGCTTACCGCCAGAGAGGCTCGTGGTTGCCGTCCAAAGTGGATAGTCGGGCATCGGAATGAGGAGTTCATCGCCTTCATCTAAGAGTGCGTTCGTCGCTAAAGCGATGAGGTCGGAAGCCCCATTACCTAAATAAATATCGTCGAGTGTGACACCCTTGATGCCCAACTGTTGCGTGTAGTGCATGACAGCCTTACGGGCTGCGAAGATGCCTTTACTATCAGAGTAGCCAGCAGAATTCGGAAGATTCAAAATCATGTCGCGCTGAACTTCTTCAGGGACATCAAAACCGAAGGGGGCTGTGTTACCAATATTCAATTTGATGAGTTGCTGCCCCTGTGCTTCCATTTCTTTGGCGCGATCTACGATCGGGCCGCGAATGTCATAAAGCACATTGTCTAATTTCTTCGATTTTTTAATAGGTTTCATGGCGCTCTCTTTATATTGAATCAGTGCTATGAGTCTTGGTGAGTTCGATTGAAATCACCTTTTTATAGACGTGATCTATTGAGTTTACGCGCTGAAGTCTGAAATAGAAAGCAAAGCGACATAAAAAATGCCCGCCTAAGTATTATGTATTAGACGGGCGATCGTAGACTGTCGGATTGTGATGATGGTCAGTCGTTTTAACGGGATTCTTTTTCGCGAATCCAGGCCTGAAGGTCGCTGATCGTGATGAATGTCATGTTGTGCTTTTGGGCAAAAGCCATGAGTTCTGGAGTACGCATCATGGTGCCATCGTCAGCCATGATTTCGCAGCAAAGCCCACAAGGGGCGAGACCCGCCAAGCGGCAAAGATCAACGGTGGCTTCTGTGTGGCCGTTACGCTCTAAGACGCCACCTGCTTTGGCGCGTAAAGGGAACATGTGGCCCGGACGACGGAAGTCTTCAGGTCGCGTTTCAGGACGAATGGCAGCCAAGGCCGTCACGGACCGCTCAAAGGCCGAAATGCCAGTTGTGGTGTCGACATGGTCAATCGAGACCGTAAAGGCCGTTTCGTGGTTATCGGTGTTCTTTGCAACCATCGGCGCAAGGTCAAAGCGATCGCACATTTCACCCGTCATGGGCATACAGATGAGGCCTTTGCCGTAGGTCGCCATGAAGTTGATATTGGCTGGCGTAGCAAACTGCGCAGCACAAATAAAGTCCCCTTCGTTTTCGCGATCAGGGTCATCGGTAACCAAAATGATTTTGCCGTCACGAAGGTCAGCAAGCGCTTGGTCAATGGTGTCGAACTTTTGGATCATGAACTTCTCCAGCACGATTTTTGTCGAGCGTTATTGGGGGCCAGCGCGCATATAAAAACGCCCTAAACCCGGGTCAAACCGAAAGTTCAGGGCATATTGAGGCCACACAAAAGAGACGAAGCCACCTGTGGTACGTCAAACTCATGCGCCAAATTCAAATCTTCTTTCATCCGGACTATACCGTCGGCCTCGGAATTTCACCGAATCATGCGTTGGCTAAGTGACTAGGTAACGCTCGCGGGCTATACCGCCGGTGGGGAGTTACACCCCGCCCTGAAGATCAAGACACATTTATACAGGTGAGTACAGATGGTTGTCAATACGAGACATGAAAAAGGGCGCCTTCTTTTTGAAGACGCCCTTTCAGGTCACTTAAAGTTGAACTTGGTCAAAGTATCAACATTAGAGGACGATGCCAGCCATCATGAAGCCGAACGGAACGGCAGCGAGAAGGCCAACGAGACCCGGGATAAAGAACGGGTGGTTAATGACGAAGGAGCCAGACCACTTACCCATGTAGGAACCCGTGTCGTCGCAAGAGATAGCGAAAGCAGAGGTCGGGTAAACGTTCGTGATGTAAAGAGCGGAGCAAGCCACGAAGGAAGCAAGGATCGTAGCAGCGTCGCAACCGAGGGAAGCAGCAACCGGGACGAGCAGAGCGGAGGTCGAACCCTGGGAGAAGAGGAGGGCGGACACAGCGAAGAACGCACCAGCGAGGAGCCACGGATACTGACCGAGCATTTCGGTAGCCTGGGTCTTAATTTCGGGGATGTACGGCATGATGATCGTGGAGGAAAGCCACACGATACCAAGAATCACGATGAGGGATTCATAACCACCAGCGAAGATGGAGGAGTCCTTGATCTTCGTGAGCGGAACCTTACAGCACCAAACCATGATCAAGCCAGCCATGAGCATCGTGATAACGATGATGTCACGGGAACCGAGCGTATGACCGATCTGCGGCTTGAAGAGAAGCATGAGAACGATGAAGACCACGGAGAGAAGGAAGATGATCACAGAGGTCTTAGCACCAGCCGGAAGCGGCTTTTCCTTATCTTCAGCGGAAGACATCTTGACGAGACCCTGAGCCATGCGTTCCTGGAAGATCGGATCCTTAGCGAGTTCAACACCCTGGAAGGAGGAAATCAAGGCAGCAACAGCAGAGCCGAAGAAAGCGGCAGGCATGATGACCATAAGAGCCTGGCCAAAGGAAACGCCCATCGTTTCAACGACAACCCACATAGCGGCCGTAGCAGCGGAAATCGGGGAAGCCGTAATAGCGATCTGGGAAGCGATCACAGCACCGGTCAACGGCTGGGACGGACGAACGCCGTTCTGCTTAGCAACTTCCTGGATAACGTTAAGAACGGACATGGCGGTGTAGCCAGTACCAGAGAGAACGGTCAACACGAACGTGACGAGCGGAGCAAGCACGTTGATGTATTTCGGATTGCGGCGAAGCAAGCTACCGGAAACACGAACGAGGTAATCCATACCACCAGCGATGTGCATCACGGAGCAAGCGAAGATCACGGTCATGATGATAAGGATCACGTCGACCGGGATAAAACCAGGCTTCATGCCGAAACCGAAGACGGCAATAGCCATACCGAGACCGCCGGCCATACCGACGCCAATGCCGCCGAGCTTAGCAGCATAAATAATGCACGCGAAGAGCAGTGCGAAATGTACCCATACCATAACGGGAACTCCTTTGGTCACAAAATTAGGCTCTCGCTCAAAAGAGTGTAAGCCCTTGTAAATAAAAGTTTTATGTCTGCACCATAAAGGAGACATGATTTTTAGTCAACTTTACTTAGGGATATTGCTCATGGGTTTTGAGGGGGTTGCAGGGAAAACCCCATGGTGGGTTGTTGCGGATGGGGTTCCCTATAGTAAGTATGAAAACGATTGTGTGAGAGTTTAAAGGGCGGTTTTTTGAGAGGGGTGTTAAATGATTTAAAAAAGGAGGTCGGGAGAACCCTTACGGGTTTGAAAAGTGGCGCGAGCTTTTCGATGTAAACGAAGAAAAAGAGGGTATTTCGAAAGGGTTTCTGTGACCTTTTTACATCGGAATTGTAAAAAGCTTGTTACAGCTTGATTTGCAAGAAGTGACCGTATGGCGTACAAGACGAGCGCATTCAAAACTTCAGTATTTATGACTAAGTTTATAAAAGACTAAGTATAAGTACGCAACTTCTCTCACTTCGTGCTTATCCTTTAAATGCGATTTGTAACAAGCTTGTTACAAATCGACGAAAAAATAGGCACGTTCGAGGCTGAACGTGCCGTAGTTAATTTAACGGAGCGCCTAAATAGGCGACGGGAATCATTCGGGTTGATGCATCGGCCACTTGGTTTTGAGCCAGGTACACATAATGTCGGCAACGCGCTTTGATTCTGATTCGATGTCTTCGTCAGTGGGCTTGAAGTCCAATTGACAGAGTGCCTTCATAAAGAGGGGGCCGCGCAACATTTCAATATAGTGGGCAGCTGCATCTTCTAATTCAGGCAACGGAGCATCGAGATGGTTTTCAAGCACCTTGGCAAAGCCTTCGTAGGTCTTGGCAATTCCTTCACGGTAGAACCACACGCCAATCTCTGGCATCTGAGGTGTTTCAGCAATGATGAGGCGCGTCGCACCGATGGCGCGTTCTGAGAGCATGCCTTTTAAATAAATTCGACCAAAAACTTCAAACTCCGCTTCAAGGGATCGCCCATGACGATAGTCCTTCATATAAGACTGGTAGATCTCATCAGCGAGATTTTGAAGCGCGGATTTAAAGAGCCCCTGCTTGTTGCCATACACCTGATAAATCGTGGTTCGAGAGCCACCGACCTTAGAAATGATGCGATCTAGTGAAGTTCGCGTATAGCCGAACTCAATAAATGTGTCAATCGCACAGTTCAAAAGATCATTAGCGCGTTGTCGGCCACGTTCAGTCGGAGGCAAGTAGTCGGTCATGGTGTCTTGATGGTTGGTTGAAGTCCACAGTTAACTGTACACGCTCTGAGCGAGAGTTGCGAAACTTAAGCGCATACTGTACGATACGGTACGATTAGAATGTACCGTACAATATTGTTTGTCTTCGGTGTATTTCACTCAAAAAACATAAACACAGCCAATGTGACGCACGAGGTGGTGAAATGGCGATGCAAAGAAGAGAGTGGCTAGCGCTCATGGGCGCAATGGCAACGATGGGATGGCCAAGCGTATCGGCTTTGGCTTCGTCGACACCGATGACGGTTGTGGTGCCGTTTCCACCAGGCGGTGGTGGCGACACGTTGGCGCGTGCTGCGCTTGAACCGGTCGCTAAGGTCTTAGGTGAAAAGGTTGTGGTCGTCAATCGACCAGGCGCGGGCGGCAATATCGGTACGAGTCAAGTCGTGCGTGCTGCGGCCGATGGTCACACCTTTGGTTATGTCACCAATGGGATTTATTGTGTGAATCCCCATCTCTATGGCACGAAGACCTTTGATCCGATGACGGACTTGATGCCCGTGGGTCAGCTCTCTGTCATTAGCCTCGTGATGGTCTTAAATCCGAAGGCCATGGCAGGCGTCACCGACTTTGCGTCTTTATTAGAGAAGGCTCGTCTGGCACCAGGCACCGTGCCCTTTGCGTCTGCGGGTGTCGGTACAACGAGCCATATGGCCGGCGCTCTCTTGAGTGAACGCACCGGCATTGAATTTCAACATATTCCGCACGCGGGTGGCGCCGCTGCCATTACCGAAGTCTTGGCTGGTCGCATCCCCTTCATGATCGACGTGATGCCAAACGTCATGCCGCATATTCAGGCCGGGTCTTTGAAGCCGCTGGCCGTGACGACGCCAGAACGCAGTCCCTTATTGCCCGAGGTGCCCGTCTTTGCTGAACTTGGTGTCAAAGACTGCACGCTCTTTGCTTGGGACGGCTTTGTGGCACCCAAGGGGACACCAGTTGCAACAATTGAACGCTTTAGCCAGGCCCTGAATCAAGCCTTGGCTGATCCCGCCGTTGCGCAACGTTTCAAGAGCCGTGGTGCCATCACCATTCAAGATACGCCCGAACAGTTTGCCGCCTTTGTCAAAGACGAAGCTCCACGTTGGGAAGCACTCGTCAAGACCGTTCGTGGCTCCAAATAAGTTTTTATTTTTTGAATCAGTTTTAAGGAAACCTCATCATGCAACCGATGCTCGATACGTCGAATCTGCCTGCGATCCCTGAATGGAAGGCATGCGGTGAATTCACCGATATTAAGTACGAAAAGTGCGAAGAAGGGATTGCTAAGATCACAATTAACCGTCCTGAAGTACGTAATGCTTTCCGTCCTCAAACGGTCGCTGAAATGAGCCGTGCTTTGGCGGATGCTCGCTCTGATGACGGTATTGGTGTCATCATTCTCACGGGTGAAGGCGACTTGGCTTTCTGCTCGGGTGGCGACCAGAAGGTGCGTGGCACTGGTGGCTACGTGGGTGACGACGGTGTGCCTCGTTTGAATGTGCTTGACCTTCAGCGTGAAATTCGTACCTGCCCGAAGCCCGTGGTGGCCATGGTGGCTGGTTGGTGCGTAGGTGGTGGCCATGTGCTTCATATGGTTTGTGACCTCACGATCGCAGCTGAGAATGCACGATTTGGTCAGACGGGTCCTCGCGTTGGCTCCTTTGACGGCGGTTGGGGCGCTTCTTATATGGCTCGCATCGTGGGTCAGAAGAAGGCTCGCGAAATTTGGTTCCTTTGCCGCTTCTATAGCGCCCAGGAAGCCCTCGATATGGGCCTCGTGAATACGGTGGTGCCGCTTGAACGCCTTGAAGCCGAAACGGTTCAGTGGTGCCGCGAAATGTTGGCGAATTCGCCGCTTGCGCTTCGTTGCTTGAAGGCTGCTTTGAATGCTGACTGTGACGGTCAGGCTGGCTTACAAGAGCTCGCTGGTAATGCCACGCTGCTCTACTACATGACCGAAGAAGGTCGTGAAGGTAAGAATGCCTTCCTTGAAAAGCGTCGTCCTGACTTCTCGAAATTCCGTCGCTTGCCGTAAGTCGAGGCCATCCATGTGTAACGGGATCGATACGATAGATGGCGCGCTCTCGGTTGTGACCGCAGCTAAAGAGCGCCCTCAAGGTTTAGCCATTCGGTCAGGTAACGAGACCTACACCTGGGCGGATGTGGCGCAAAAGGTGATTGAACGCCTTGAGACGATGGAGCGTCCAGCGCCAGGGCGTCCCATGCCCTTCGTTGCTGAAGCGGACGTTGAGCGTTTGATTACGCTCTTAGCGGCCTTTGAAGCGAAGATCCCGTTACTCCTAATTTCGCCCAAACTGACGCAACCTGAGCGTGAGGCGGTGATTCGTATGGCTGATGCCATTGAGGTGCCGTTACCTCACGATGCCGCTGTGGTGATTTTTACTTCCGGTACCACGGGAAGTCCTAAGCCCGTGGTTCTCACGCGCCATGGGCTTTATGAGAGTGCTCGCCGCGTGGCTGATGCACTTCATATGACGCACGACGACGTCTTTCAGTTGTCTTTGTCGCCCGCACGTGTGGGTGGCTTAGGGATTGTGATGCGCTCTTTGGTGATGCGTAGCACCATGTCGCTTGCGGGGCGCTTTAAGGCCGAAACCTTTATGGCTAATTTGGCACGAGACGGCGTGACTTTGGCATCGGTCGTGCCCGCCATGCTCTCCGAAATCATAGATAAGACGCCCGATTTATCGGTGCCAAAAACGCTCCGAACCTTGATGGTCGGGGGTGCTGCGGCATCGATGGCTTTACGTCAACGAGCAGCCGATGCTGGTATTCCGATCGTGACCACCTACGGCATGACAGAAGCCGGAAGTACTGTCGCCGTGACGCCCTACGAAGAACGTTTTACGCCTCAAATCTATGCGGGTCGCGTGCTTGAAGGGTTGGACGTAAAGCTCGTTAACGACATCATTACGTTGCGTGGTCCCATGCTCTCGACCGACTATTGGGGGCGCGGCAGTACCTTACAAAACGGTTGGTATCTGACAGGCGATATCGGAAGCCTCACAGAAGACAACCGCATTCGTGTGAGCGCACGTCACGCGGAACTTATTATTACGGGTGGTGAAAACGTGGCACCTCGTGAGGTCGAAGAAGTGCTCGAAAGTATTCCGGGTGTCAAGGCGGCCTTAGTCTTAGGTCAACCCGACGAAAAGTGGGGGGCTTTGGTGACGGCTTTGTTGGTGCCAGAAACAGGTAAGGCATTGCCTTCAGACAACGAGATCGTAGGCTTTTTACGTCCTCGTTTAGCTCGCTGGAAGTCCCCACGTCGATTTGCGTGGGTAAAGACCTTGCCCCTTACGGCGGGCGGCAAGCCCTGTCGACAGCCTGACGTCTTGGAAGGGATGACACTACAGCCCCTTCATTACGCGACGCATTGATAGCTAGCTACAGTGTTGGAAGGTAAGGTGACGAGATTGAATACTACGCTAGACATAGTTGGACATGGATGGTTGGTGCTCGTCCGACCTTCTAATCCTTACCTTGTCTGCATAGGTTGAAAGAGGTCGTGCATCCTTGTGCGGCCTTTTTGAATGGGGTTGTATGCCCTGAAGCTGCCAGTCAAATCGCACAGCTTGTTCATATAGGTCCTTTTGCCCATGCTGATGCGCCACCAGAATTCGGAGTCCGTCCACTGTCGCATGACGAAAGGTTTTCAAGGTATTAGGTATATAACTCGCCCATTCGTCGGTCACGCCTGCCAAAGTGAACGAACACCCCTGATATTGCAATTGCACCGAATCATTGCGTAGCATTCGTATGCCGAGCTTTTTGTGCTGCGTAATGCGGGGTTCGTAGTCATCGACATAATGCTCATGGTTGCCCTCACAGCCATAAACACCAAGCGTTGCTTGGAGATTTACTAATGGCGATAGATCATCGTACCGAACAGGGATGACGCCTCAGCTATGTCACCTGTTATCAGTATCAAATAGGCCCTTCAAGCATTGACTTTCTTAACGATCGAGGCGATATGTGCTTTGGGTATGAGTGTTGAAGCGTGAATGTCTGAGAGTTGGATAATCGTCATGCCTTCGAGTGCGTTTGGTAACGATTCAAACATGGCATCCATTTGCGCAATGTCTGGGATGAGCAAACCGTTGTGCATGCCTAAGCTAGTCGTAGTTCGTAATGCTCGTTGCTGTTGAGCAACGAGAAGACATGTCATTTAATCCGACTTCCAATGCTTTGAAAACACGTCCTATTGACGCATTGAGTGCGATTTATAGGGGTGATTAGATTCTTTTTTCAATATTGTGTTGTTTGTACGGAAGTAACAAAATTTTTAATATTGCTGATATCGATCTTGAGTAAATCGTGATCAATACTTCATCTGTTTAAGGCGCGGCGTGTATCGCATACAACCCTCGCGAACTGATTACGCCACATTGTCGATTTCTGTTATTTGGTAACCATGAATAATATCTATCGTGTCATTTGGTCTGCGCTCAAGCAGACATACGTTGCTGTGAATGAAAAGACAGGAACGGCCCAATCCCGTGGAAAGGGAGTTAAAGCTGTTGTAACGGCAGCTTTGATGACGACCGCACTTGGGGCAGATGCGTCGACGGTTTTGGATACGGGAACGGCTGTTGCGGCGTACTACGATAACCCTGTTGTGAAGTTGTTTTTCGAGGGCGTTTATCCTGAAAATGGTAAGGTGCTGACTGGTGATATGGCGGTTAGCGCTATAACTGGCTCGGCTCAAACATTAGCTATTGGTGGCCATACATTCCGATTGGTTGGCGACCAAGTAGATCTCGGTAATGTTACGGATGTATTTGTTATTGGCTCCAGAAATGAAGATCATGGTCTTCATATTGGTGAAACAGGTACAGGAGTTCATACCACATTAAAGAACACCATCCAAAATCTATACTTTAATTCGACGAAAGACGGAAAAGATGTTGTAGATATCGCACATGGCGTAGTGTCGTTCGAGAACGCAACTGCGAGTGTTAAGAATTTTTATTTGGATGGGACAGTCAACATCGATAAAGATTCGGTTGTAACAATCGAAAATCTAAACGCTATTAATCAATCGAATTTTAAGCGATTCACAAATGACGGGCACTTAACCATTACCACAGTTCAGAATCAGGTTAAGAAAGGCGTAGGCTTCTTTGTCAATCGTGGGACTGCGGACATCAGCTCTTATGATGCTTTCATGATCGTTGAAAACTCTGGAGAGTTGAATGCTGGCTCCGTGACTTTGCGTGGTGGTGACTGGAAGCAGGGTAAGTTCAATGTTAATAAGACCGATGCTACGTGGAATGTTGCAAAGGAATTGAACTTAGAAGCTAAGTCGACTTGGGGAAATGGGGCTTATCAGAATGGTACGTTAACCAATCAAGGTCAGTTGACCGTAGGTAAGGCCAATGATGCTGGGGTTGTCAATAATCATGGTTACATCGACAACCAAGGCTCGATGACCGTTCATGGCGTGCTGAATGTTGGTACGTCTGATAAGCAGTACGGAACGCTCGTCAATACAAAGACCTTAACAGCGACTAATGGTAAGGTCTACGGTCATTTTGATAATCAGCGAGGTGCGGTTGCTGACTTTGATAAGTTGGAAATCTTGGGCGCGGGTTCTCATCCAGAAGGGATGCCCTTCCCACAGAAGCAGAGCCAGAATCGTGGCACGATTAATGTTGCTGATTTGACCGTTAGCTCGACGATGCCTAATGATGGCGTGATCGCAGGTAAGGGTAATGCGTCCAAACTGACCATCAATGTGAAGGACTTCAATAATGGCGCTGATGCTGTTATCAAGAACTTCAATACGATGGATATTACTCAAGGAACGACCAACTTCTTGAACTTTGGCCGTATTGAAAATATCGGTACGCTCAATATCGCTGGCGAACTCGATAATGCAAATGCCAACGACACGCGGAATGGCTTTATCTCTGCGAACGTCATGAATGTTCAGACGGGCGGTAAGCTTCATGTCGTCGGTGACGTCCAGGTTGGTCAATTGAATGTCCAAGGTACGGTGGATGAAAAGTCTCTGACTCAAGGTAAACCTGGGACATTGACGGTGACTGGCGGTGTGACCGTTAACGGTGGTTCCTTGGACTTGACGAATCTTTCCGTAGGTAAGCTTGAGTTAGCTCAGGGCGGTAATGGCACGATCCAGGTTGATAATCTGACGCTGACGGGTCAGGGTAGCTCTTTTGGAACGGATGCTACGTTCACAAACCTCGCTTTGAAGGACGGCAGTAATCTGACATTGACGGGCGGCACGCTCACGACGACTGATGCGACGATTGGCGGAACCTTGACTTTGGGTAACGGAAGTTTGGTTGCTCAAAATCTTGGATTCGAAAAGGGTGGCGCTTTAGCTGTTACTGGTCAGGGTTCTACGATTGCCAATCTTACGGGTGAAAACGGCAAGATTGATTTGGCCAATGGTTCTAAGCTGACGGTCAATGGCGGTAGCCTCACGGGTTCGCATATTGTCTATAACGGCACTGGTGATCTTGCCTTCAACGGTAAGATTGAAGGTGCGAAGCTTGAATATAAGAACCACAATAAGACCTTCACGGGAGCTGATCAGGGCTTTGGAGCGAATTCCGTCATTCTTGATAATAGTAATGTGACGTTTGAAGGTGGCGCTACGCTGAAGAACGATGCAACGATTACCTTGGGGGCAGGCAGTAAGATCACGGCGGACAAGATCGACTTTGGTACGGCAGGTCAAGGTCATCTTACGATGGCTGGTGGTACGCTTACGACGAACCTCGGTCAGATCTTTGCGTCTGTAGATGCATCGAATAAGCTTCCCGCTGTTGACGAAAATGGTCAGCAGGTCGAAGTTCCGATGAGTGGTATTACGAATGTTGGTGCTGTTAAGGACACGATCAAGAATGGCATTACCTATACGTCTGGTACGTTCGACTTTACGGATAATGGCTGGACGAATATGGCCGTTGATTCTGCGGTAACGAACCTTGGTGCTGCGTTTGGTAAGGACATCTCTAAGACGACCGTTGTTTTCTCTGGTACGGCTGATGCGACCGCAAAGTTTGATGTGGCCTTTATTCAGGGTATCCAGAACAATACGAATGGCTTGATCTTCTCTGATAAGGTGCTCGACGCTACGGGTAAGCAGACGTTGACCTTTGGTAAGAACGACATCAAGGGTAACTTCGGTTTCAAGGGTATCGATACGGTTGAATCCGTGACGGTTGCTGATGGCCAGAAGCTTTATCTTGTCGGTGGTACGGAAGGCACGTACGACCAGAGCAAGCTCCTTACGGGTAGCCAGAATGGCGGTACGGTCGACGCGACGACGGGTACGCTTGTGCTTGGTATGGCCGATAAGGCTACGCACGGCATGATTGACACCGTGAAGGGTACGGTTCAGGTTGCTGGTGGCGAGTTCTTGGTCAACACGCTTGATGGTCTCAAGACGGCTCAGGTGGCGGGTAATGCAACGCTTCACGTGGGCAATCTTGTCAATGCCGAAAACGGAAAGCTTGAAGTTCTGAAGAACGGCACGCTGAAGCTCGAAGGCCAGTCCGCTCAATCCGTTGGTGAACTCTTGAATGCGGGTACGACGGTTGCTCAGGCTGATTTGACTGTTAAGAAGGACTTCAATAATCAGGGCTCCTTCAAGGGCACGAGTTTGACGCTTGAAGATAAGGCTCAGAACAACGGTCAGATGACGTTGACGGGTGATTTGACGTCCAATAAGAACTTCATCAATACCGCCAAGCTCGAAGCGCAAAATGCGACGCTCGCTGGTCTGACGAATAGTGGCACGATGACTTTGACGGGCAATCTTACCCTGGGTGATTCGGGTCTCACGCAAACGGGTGGTTCGATCACTGTAGCTGACATCAAGACGACGGCCACTAAGGATGTTGTCTTTGATATTCAGGGTGGTAAGTTAGACGCTCAGTCTATTGACCTTAATGCGACGAACGGTGTTCAGACCTTGAAGGTAGGCGCTGATGCTATCGTCACGGCTAAGGGTGATTTCAAGGCTGATGTGGTCAATGTCTTGGGCTCCTTGACGGCTAAGAACTTGACCTCTGATGAGGTGAGTGTTTCTAATGCGCTGACGCTTTCTGGCGACCTGACGGTTACCAACGGTCTCACTATGACGGCTGGTAAGCTCGATGCTACTAATGTGACGGCCAAGGATGTGACGGTTAATGGCGGTGTCATGACCGTTGCTAAGGTAGACGCCCAGAACGCTTTGACGATTGCCGATAAGGCAACGGTGAAGGCTGGAGATGTTGCCTTTAAGACCTTGAAGAATGCTGGTACGCTCGAATTTACCAAGAAGACGGATTACACCATTACCGATCCTGCTACGTTTAAGAACGAAAAGACGGGGGTGATTAAGGGTCTGACGTCGCTCACGGTCAATGCTAACGGTACTAACAACGGTACGATTGAACTTGCTCAAGATGGTAAGCTCGCTGTTGGTGAAAAGTACACCTTTACGAATAGTGGCAAGGTTACCAACGTTGCAACGCTTGATCTGAACGGTAAGATCGTTAACAAGGGCGAACTCGCAGTCTCTGGTAAGACTACGATGGGGCAATTGGTTGCGATTGAACAGAGCGCAGATGCCGTCTTTGCAACGAAGGATCTTGAAGTCCAGGGTAATAGCTTTAATGGTATTGCTGGTACGCTCAAGGTTGAAAACGGTTTGACCTTTGCTAACGATGCGGTGATTGGCTTTGGCGCTGATGCTAAGGAAATGGTCTTTGGTGCTGAAAACCTCAATGGCAAGACCAAGATGACCTACAACGTCGACGAAGGCAAGGTACTTACCTTTGGTAAGGAACATGGTCTTGTAGATACGCTTGCCAAGGTTGAACCGACGCTTGCTAAGGTCAATGGTACGCTCGTCATTGGTAAGTCTCTGACGATGGGTGCGAACGGCACGGTTAACGTTGGTACTGCACCTGTCACAAAGGCTACGACTACGGCGAACCTTAACGCGCTCAAGGAATCTTTGACGGTGGTTGATGCCTCTGCGCTCACGGACAATGTTGCCGTGATTGGTGACGGTGCGACGGCTAAGATCGACAAGGGCGCTAAGGTTGCCATTACTCGTGTGACGAAGGATGGTGACATCACCTTGCTTCAGGGCTTTAAGTACGACGCTACGACCGTTGACGCTGACGGTAAGTGGATTGGTGGTTGGACGGGTGCTGATTCGATCTACGTGAACGATGGCTCTGGTCTTGACTATGAAGTGACCACGAAGCTCGATGCCGATAAGAACTTTGTTGCTACGCTCGAAATGGCTGATGTCTCCACGGTCTATACGGATCTTGCCATCAAGGATATTGCTAACGCAGCCTTGAAGCGCGGTCAGAAGGGTGGCGACGTCACCTTGATTCAGAGTGTTATTCGTAATGACAAGCTCTCTGTAGCCGAAAAGACCAAGATCATCAACTCCGTTGCTCAGATGGGCGCCACGCTCGGTACAACGGCCAACTTCTTCGCTGATACGACGAATTTGATGGCTGGTGTTGAAGAACGCGCTTCGCTTTCTGTACGTGAACAACTGGGGACTGGTCTTTGGGTTAAGGTCGAAGGTGGTAAGTATCAGCAGGATGGCTTGAAGCTTGTGGGTAATATGGAAGCGGGTTATGACACCAACACCTATGGCTTTACGTTCGGTGCTGATACGCAGGTTCAACCGAAGCTTCGCTTGGGCGCTGCTATCTCTTATCTTGACGGTAGTGCTGATGCTAAGGGTGATGCGCTCTCTGCATCCAACGACTACCAGACGTTTGGTATCCAGGGTTACGGTGCTTATGATCTGACCGATACGATGCGTCTTGTTGGGTCTATGGGCTGGTTCCACAGCAAGAATGACATGACTCAGACCATTGCTCGTGCAAATGTAGCCAAGGCCGAAGCTGAAAGTGATGCAGATGCGTTCACGATGAGCCTTCGTGCTGAAAAGGCATTTGATGTGAACGGCTTTGCTGTTACGCCTTATGCTGGTCTTCGTGCGGTTTACATGATGAATGATGACTACACGACGAAGGTTGATGGCGCTGACGCTTTCAAGAACGACCAGGACAACACCTTCACGGTTCAGATGCCGATTGGTGTGGCCGTTTCCATGGCGTTCGATACGCCCTCTGGTTGGACGCTCGCTCCGACGCTTGATGTTGCCATCGTTCCGCAGTTCGGTGATACGGACTACAACACGACGGTAACGGGGGCAGGTACGGGTGTTGCACAGACGCTTAATGCCGATATGGCTGGAGACGTCCTCGGCCAGGCCAAATTTGGTCTTCGTGCTATCAATAAGAAAACTGAACTGTCTGCTTCTTATGGCTTAACCGCTGGTGATGCAGGTCGTCAAGACCACGCCTTTACTTTGGGTGTGAGCTACAAGTTCTAATCGTCTGAGGTAACTTTCGAGGGGAGGCGCCAGCGCCTCCCTTTTTCCCGAACTCCGCAGTAAATCTACTATCTAGATAATGCGATCGGCTTAATAGCCCTGTTAGACAAGCAAAAAGTCCAGCATGGCTATTGTTTTTTTACAAAAACTAGAGTAAAATAAGATTAATAGATAGATTTTCACGGAGAGGCCGAGATGCTCAGTGGTCAAGAGATTCTTCAGCTTAAATTGATGTCCTATAAGAACAAAGGAAAGACGTATATCAGGGCATATCGAAATAAGTGGGTTCCGGCTACGCCAGAGGAAGCTGAGAAAGGAAGTAAGG